>ENA-UPXC01002441-UPXC01002441.1-human-gut-metagenome-genome-assembly--contig:-NODE-2441-length-21942-cov-4.033387_pt1 | contig 21942 bp, 17 predicted proteins | sample MGYA00250047_ERZ773371 | MGnify/ENA primary metagenome ERZ773371 (study PRJEB29103, sample SAMN06111975) | human gut metagenome | biome: human gut; feature: ankylosing spondylitis patient; material... | reverse complement strand
AGGATGAAAATCACCCAGATCATAAGATATGGAAGGTAAGGAGAAAGCAAGCTAAACAGATTGCATTTGGACTTATTTATGGAATTGGTGCTAAATTACTAGCAGTAAAATTATCTGACCCAAAATCTGGTATCATAGTTACACCAGAAGAAGCCCAAAAGGAAATGGATATATTCTTTGGTCAACATCCCAAGTTAAAAACCTTCTTAAAGGAGATTGATTCGGTTGCGGTAAATGGAACAGAGTATAGCAAGGCATCCGTTTCCTCGCTCCTTAGAAGTGGTGAGTTTGCACCGCATGCAACGGATACATCTTATAGCAATGATAATTATGATTGTTTAAAGGTTTCAGCGTCCGGATTGAGTGAAGAAGAGGATAATGAAATTCTTATCTACACTAAGAATAACGGAATGATTAAGTGCAAACTTGATAAAAAATGGAAATTAATCAAGGAATCCAAAACGCTTCTTGCCGACGAAGTCCTCCCAAGCGAGATCGTCACCACCCCAACCGAGGGAGTAACCACACCGGAGCAAACACCGGAAGAGCCGAAGACGAATGACGAAAACAAGGCAGATGTACCGGATGGCGATAAGAAGAACGAGACAGACGATGCGAACAAGGCACCGGAAGTAGACGAGGACAAGAAAGAGGATTCGGACGAGTCCAAGGATACTTCGGATGAGAAGAAAGACGAAACTTCGGATAAAGGCGATGCTGACAAGGATGATTCGAAAGATGAGTCCGGCGAAACTGGTGACGATTCCAAGAAGAATGAAAAGGACAATGATTCCAAGAAGGATGAGACCGGTGACGTAAAAGATGATACTTCTGATAAGGAAGAATCTGACGGCGGTAAAGGTGATGCTTCTGAGAAAGAAGAGTCTGTTTCCGAAGAAGAGTAGTTGTATTTAAAGGAGTAAAAATTGAAACAGAAGTGGTGGATTTTATTAACCCTGCTGCTGTGTGGCTGCGGTGCTTCATCGCAGCCGGATCAAACGGGGACGGTCCAGAATGACCGTCCTCGTTTATCTGCGTCTACGGAAGAGACGGCAGAAAATATGGTAGCAGTAGAAAAAAAAGAAAATTTAGAGAAAAATCCCTCAAATTCGAACCAGAATCCGGGAGAAGGGCAGAACTGGACGGTGTTTGCGATGGATACTGTGATGCAGTTTGATGCCTACGGTGGAAGTGCAAATTTGCAGGAAAAAGTGAAACGGCGAGTGGAAGAGCTGGAAGGGGAGTTTTCGACAACGCAGGAAAACAGCGATATTTTCTATCTAAATCAGGAGAAAACAGCGAAACTTTCCGATGATACGCGTTATCTGATGCAGGAGGCGCTGGCGCTGGGAGCGGAAACAGATGGTGCACTCGATATTTCAATTTACCCGGTTGTGCAAAGCTGGGGATTTACAACGGGAAATTACCGGGTCCCCAGTGAGAGCGAGCGGGAAAGCCTGCTTAAATCGGTCGATTATCGTCTGGTCGGTTTAGAAGCAGATACGGCATCGATCGAGCCAGGAATGATGGTGGATCTAGGCGGTGTCGGAAAAGGATTTACCGGAGATGAGGTGGTAAAGACTATGAAGGAGGATGGCGTGACGAGCGCACTGTTCAGTCTTGGAGGCAATATCCAGACGATCGGAACAAAACCGGATGGCGAGAAATGGTATGTCGGTATCAAGGATCCGGAGAGCGACGGCTATCTGGGCGGAGTCAGGGTGCAGGATGAGGCGGTCATTACCTCCGGCGGCTATGAGCGCTATTTCACGGATGATGACGGAACAATTTACTGGCATATCATGGATCCGTCCACTGGGACGCCGGCGCAGAGCGGGCTGATTTCTGTGACAATCATCGGACCGTGCGGACTGCGCTGCGATGGGCTTTCGACCGCCCTGTTTGTCATGGGACGGGAAAAGGCAGCAGCACATTGGGCGGCGCATCAGGACTATGAGGCAGTCCTGGTTGACGAGAGCGGCACGATCTGGCTGACGCCGGGCTTAAAAGACCGATTTATTCCGGTGGATCAGGGGGAGACGCGGGAGATTCGGATATTGTGATTCTGGAACAGAACTAGTATAATGAGCAGAGAAAAGTGCATGCGAGTCAGATTTACAATTTATAACGAAGAGGTCGAAAATACCGTGAATGATAGATTGAAAAAGAAGCTTCTTTGCTTTGAGCGCGCTCTCTCCACATTGGAAGGATACGAGGGATGGATGATAGGTACAACTACACTTCATCTGGACTGGCAGCCCAAACAGGGGGAGAATGAGTTTTGCCATACCAAATTAACTCCAGAAATCATCAAAAAAGGCCGCTCGGCAATCCGGGTCCGCATAGCGGCAGCGGAGGAGGAAAAGGAACGGGAAAATGAGGAGATGGAAGTGCTGCTGGTAAAACCGCGCCAGAGCGTCCTTGTCCCGGAAAAAGAGAAAATGCCGCTCATGAAAGCAATTACGGAACTGGGCAGTGAGGATGATAATACGCTGGTATTTAGCCGCAGCCAGATGGAAGAATATCTCTGGGAGGCGGCAGATACCAATCCGATCCATCAGGGAGAAGCGGCAGTTCTGCCGGGGTTTCTTGTTATGAATGCCTGCCTGCTTCGTCTGTGGAAGAAGGGCTGGATGAAGGGACAGACCGCTCTGGAAGTACGTTTTCTTGCCCCACTTCGTCCTGATGAGGAGGTATATTTGTCGGATTCGGGGCAGGAGGGAAGAAACGCGGTGTATCTGAGAACGAAGCAAGAGGGAAAGGAAATTCTTTCGATTACAGAAAAATAGGGATGCCGATGATAAAGTGGGTGCAGAGGAGCTATGGATGCATATGTAAACCATCTATAAAAACAAGGTTGACAATCCTCTGAAATTCCGATATACTCTTTTCTAGCAAAGATTCTCTGTGTGTGATTCATAGGAAAATGCATTACACGGCTTAGAATTTTATCACTGAGGAGGTATATATAATGAGTTCAGAGACAAGTGCAGTGAACGTACACGGCGCATGGAGCGCGAAGCGGCTTACACTTTTGGCGATGATGCTGGCTCTTATCAGTGTGTCTTCGTATATTGCGATTCCGCTTCCGTTTTCGGATGCAAAGATCACAGCGCAGACGATGATTGTCAACCTGATCGGTCTGCTGATTGCACCACAGGATACCATTTTAGTTATGGCGAGCTGGCTGCTGTTAGGCTTATGCGGCGTGCCGGTATTCAGCGGCGGAAGCGCAGGACCGGGAAAACTGCTTGGACCGAGCGGCGGTTACTATATCGGATTTCTGGTTGTAGCGTTCCTGATTTCCCTGTTTTGCCGGAAATGGAAAAATGTTGCATTCCAGACAGCGTTCCTGATTGTAGTTGGTATTCCGGTGATTTACGCATTCGGTGCAGGCTGGATGAAACACGTGACCGGACAGCCGTGGGGTGCAGTTATCGTGCAGTCGATAATTCCGTTTATTCCGCTGGACATCGTTAAGTGTGTGGCAGCGGTAGCACTTGGAAAGGCGCTGAAGCGGACGGGCTTATTTGGAAATTAGATAGAAAATAAAGATGGGATGTGGTAGTGAACAGAATCAGCCTTTTAGTGCAGAAATGCAGCCAGGAGGCATGAGGAGTCCGTTGCCGCATCCCTTTAATTTTAATTAGGAATAGAAGAAAAACAGGAGAAAAGTATGAATCACGTATATATTCTGGGCGGTTTGCGCAGTTACATCGGGGTGAAAGATGGAATGTACCGTCATATCCCGGCGGAAAAGCTGGGGGCGGAGGTGCTGCGGGAGGTGGTTTCGCGATTTGAGCTTCCAACCGATGCGATCGACTATATAATAGGAGGAAATGCGGTCGGGGGAGGCGGCAATATCACGCGTCTGGCGGCACTTTCGGCAGGGTTTCCAGAGCGGATTCCGGCGGTTACTTTGGATCTGCAGTGCGGGTCGGCGCTGGAGGCGATCAGCGCGGCAGCAGCCAAGATTGAGAGCGGGATGGCGGATCTGGTCATTGCCGGGGGAATGGAGAGTTCTTCGGTACAGCCGTACCGCATGATGTCCCCGAACCATCCGGAGTATGACGGTGGAAAGGTGTATACGGTTGCACAGTTTGTGCCGGGAAAGCGCGGCGAGCAGGTTATGTTAGAGGGCGCGGAGGAGACTGCGATCCGGGAAAATGTCTCTAAGGAAGAGATGGACACCTGGGTGCTCCGGAGCCATAAGAGGGCGGCGCAGGCGCGCAAAGAGGGAATATTGGAGGATATAACGGTTTCCATCGACGGCAGCAGCCGGGATGAGGGAATCCGTCCGACAATGAGCCAGCGTCTGATCGACCGCCTGCCGTATCTGCTTCCAAATGGCACGAAAATCACGGCGGCAAATGCGTGCCTGATGCACGATGGCGCGGCATTTGTGGTACTTTGTTCGGAACGGTTTTTGCGGGAACAGGGACGGAAAGCAGAATGCCGTTTCCGGTTTGGTACAGCGATCGGGGATGATCCGATGATGAGTCCAAAATCAGCCGTCAGCGCTGCTAAGGCGATACTTGCAAAAACGGGGCATTCTTATCAGGAGATCGATGCTTTTGAGGTCAATGAAGCGTTTGCCGTTATTGATGTTCTATTTGAACGTGCATTTCCGGGGATTGAAGACCGTTATAATATCTGGGGCGGGGCACTTGCCTATGGGCATCCATATGGAGTCTCCGGCGCAATGATTCTGCTGCATCTGATGAAAGCACTGGAACATAAAAATGGGCATTTGGGAATGTGCTGCGTGGCAGCCGCCGGAGGGATCGGAAGCAGTATTCTGGTGGAGAAAGTAATGAAGTAGATGAAGACAGTGCTTGAATGATATAAAAAGTAAATGTGGTAAATTTAAAAGCTCAAATTGGTAAAAAGTTCTATATAAAAATAAGTAAAAGACAGGAATTAATCATGAAAGAAATACAGACACAACGTATAAATACATATCTGGATGCGCTCCGGGCATACCCGCCAGAGTGGGAAGCCCTGATCACGGAGAAAGAGCGCTATACGTTCGGGGAGCTCATCGAGGCGGCAGAACGTGTAAGGAAACATCCGAAAGAGATAGAAGAAAAACAGGGAAAACGTCACATCCACTGGATCCAGGAACCGACGATCGCGCATCAGCTTATTCAGTTTCTGGCATATGGAGACGGAAATACGGTTCCGGTGATTGCACCGTCCGATGTAAAAATTTCCGATGAATTGCGTGACGTGACACCTCCGGAAGGGGCATATATGGGTGTGATGACGTCGGGAACCTCCGGTCGTCAGAAAGTATTGTTCCGCTCCTTTGAAAGCTGGCACGATTTTTTTAAGCTTCAGAATAAAATTTTCAAAATGGGAGAGGGAAGCATTACGTTTATGCAGGGGAGCCTGGCGTTTACGGGCAACCTGAACCTTTATATGGCGCAGCTTGCGTCCGGCGGAAGCGTCGTTGCGGCGGATTCCTTTGATCCGCGCCTCTGGAAGCGGATGATCGAGGCAGAACAGGCGACCTGCGTCTATCTGATTCCTGTCAAGATGCGGGCGCTGCGGCGTATCTATGAGCGGGAACAGGCGGTCAATTACCGGATTATTTCTTTTGTCAGCGGCTCCCAGAGTATGGGCGGTGCGGAGGCAGTGCAGTTTAAAAAGGCATTTCCCGAAGCGGAGATTACATTGTATTATGGCGCCAGCGAGCTGAATTATATTACCTATATCCATGGAAGTGAGATGAAAGAAGATACGACGCTGGTTGGTCGTGCATTTCCAGAGGTGGATGTCTGGATTGAAAACGACCATTTCCATGTAAAAACGCGGTATGGAATTCTTGGAATTGGAAATGACGCGGTGATTGGGGACTGCGGTCACACAGATGCAGAGGGACTCTTCTATTTTGATGGGCGGGATGATGATATCTGCAACATAAATGGGAGAAAAGTGTCATCCCTCCGGGTCGAAGAAGCGGTGCGGACATTTCCGGGAGTGGCAGAGACGGCAGTGAAGGCAGTCCATGAGCATGGGCGCGATTATCTGAAAGTGTGGATTGTGTGGGAGAAAGAAGCTGAAAGGGAAGAAATTGCCGGAAGTGACAGCGAAAAAAGTGGTTGTATCAATATGGCAATTCGGGAATTTTTGGCAGAAAGACTGGCAGATTATGAGATTCCACGCGAATTTGTATTTCTAAAGGAGTTTCCAAAGACTGAAAGTGGAAAGATTCGTAAAAAAGAACTGTGAAAATTGCTTTTTCTTGTCAAAAAAGAAAATGACTTATTGTGCAAAATGACAAAAGAAAGACATAGGGGCAGCTTATGGAGATGCACTGATGGCAGCGATTGGAGTCGGATTCTACCAAGGTTTTCAGATTTGCGCCAAGTAATCCAAAAGAAATGTATTTATAAGCCGGATTTAGGACAATAAGCGGGAATCCTCGGCAATTCAATTACCGAGATGAAAGCGCAGGAGTGTGCATATCTGCACAATGCAAATAGTATAATAATTCTCATCCTTTGAAAAGGCTTTTTGACTGTAATCATTGATATTACAATTGAAAAGCTTTTTCATTTATAGGTTCCCGATAATGTGTAAAAATGAAATTCAATCAACCGGGCAGAATATATGTTCGAAATTCCGCACTTTCCTTGCAATGAAAACTGTGCTATGGTATACTGAAAAGAAGATTTGGAGGCATTTTGAAGCGTTCTTTTTTTTGTTTGAACCAGATCTTGAACCAGTGAGAAAAGAAAGGAATTTACCGTGATTTCGTATGTAAAAGGCATCCTGGCGGAGAAAGCAAAGGACCGTATCGTGGTCGAGTCCGGCATGATGGGGATCGGGATTTTTGTCCCGATGTCGGTGCTGGAAGTTTTACCGCCGCTCGGGGAAGAGGTAAAGATATATACGCACCTGCAGGTGCGGGAGGATGATATGAGCCTGTACGGCTTTTTAAGCCGTTCGGATCTGGAGATGTTCCGCCAGCTTCTGGGGGTCAACGGCATTGGTCCGAAGGGGGCACTTGGCATCTTGTCGGCGCTGCGTCCGGAGGAGCTGCGTCTTGCGGTTATGACTGGGGATGCGAAGGCGATCTCCCGTGCGCCGGGCGTTGGGGCAAAGACGGCACAGCGGATCATTCTCGATTTGAAGGATAAAGTACAGGCAGAGGATCTGCTGACACCGCTGTTAGATGGCAGTGCGGCGGTTTCGCCGGCTGCGGGAAACGGGCTTTCAGGCAATGCGGCGAAGGAAGCCGTGGAGGCGCTGGTGGCGCTGGGATATACGAATGCCGAGGCGGTGAAGGCGGTCAAGAGCGCCAATGTGACGGAAGAGATGGATTCCGAGGCGGTATTGAAGGCATCACTGAAATATCTGGCGTTTTTGTAAAACAACCTATGTGTCGGACATTCGAAATTGCTGGATCATAAAAAATAGTGGTGCTTGTGCGTCAGATGAAAATTTGGAATGTGTGGCAGATATGAGAAAATGGAACTGTCATGGCTTAATTGAATGAGAGAGAAAAACAGGAAAGACAGGAAACAAGTATGAGCAGAAGGACGATTACAACCGAGGTGACGGAGGAGGATAAGCGGATTGAGGGAAGTCTCCGCCCGCAGACCTTAGACGAATATATCGGTCAGGAGCGGATCAAATCGACGTTAAAGGTATTTATCCATGCGGCGAAATCCCGCGGCGAGGCGCTTGACCATGTTCTTTTCTATGGACCGCCGGGACTGGGAAAGACGACACTTAGCGGCATTATCGCCAATGAGATGGGAACCCGTATGAAGGTTACTTCCGGTCCGGCAATCGAGAAACCAGGGGAGATTGCGGCGATTCTCAACGGGCTCCAGGAGGGAGACGTCCTCTTTGTGGATGAGATTCACCGCTTAAACCGCCAGGTGGAAGAGGTGCTTTATCCGGCGATGGAGGACTATGCGATCGATATCATGTTGGGAAAAGATTCGACGGCGCGCTCGATTCGTCTGGATCTGCCGAAATTTACGCTGGTAGGCGCGACGACACGCGCGGGGCTTCTGACGGCGCCGCTGCGCGACCGCTTCGGCATCGTGCAGAAGATGGATTTTTATACGCCTGAAGAGCTGCAGACGATTGTCCTGCGGACGGCGGGAGTTCTGAATGTGGAGATTGATAAGACGGGCGCCTATGAGATTGCGAGACGTTCGAGAGGAACGCCGCGTTTGGCAAACCGCCTGTTAAAACGTGTGAGGGACTTTGCACAGGTCAAGTACAACGGCGTGATTACGAAAGAAGTCGCGGATTTTGCACTGGATATCCTTGATGTGGACAAGCTGGGACTTGACAACAACGACCGTGCGATCTTACATATGATTATCGACAAGTTTTCCGGCGGTCCGGTCGGACTGGAGACGCTGGCGGCAGCGCTGGGCGAGGATGCTGGGACACTGGAAGATGTGTATGAACCGTATCTTCTGATGAACGGTCTGCTCAACCGGACTCCGCGTGGGCGGATGGCGACCGAAGCAGCGTATCGGCATCTCGGGTATACCTGGAATCAAGCAAAAAACGGTATTTCTGAGATTTGATATTTGATTGATTTGAAGGTGGTATTTCTGTGTGGGTGACGTGACAACGTCGAACCATATTTATTATAGATAGAAAGAAGAGAATGCGATGGCAAAACAGTATATAGATGTATTAATTGATGGAAAAGTGTATAGCCTGGGCGGCAGTGAGACGGAAGGATATGTACAGCAGATTGCCACGTATCTGAATGGGAAGATTTTCCAGCTCAAGGCGCAGCCGGGATTTTTAAAAATGCCGGAAGACTACCAGAGTATTATGACTTATCTGAATCTGGCGGATGATTATTTTAAAGAAAAAGAGAGTGCGAAGGCACTTGCATCTGACAAAGAGAGCATGGAAAAAGAGACATACCGTCTGAAACATGAGATGGTCAGCACCCAGATGAAACTCGAGAGTCTCCGCAATGAGCGCACCGTCAGCGAGGAAGAACTGGAGACGGCAAAGAAGGCGGCAAAAGAGGCAGCTGAGCAGGCGGAAGCTGCTAAAAATGAGGTACAGGCACAGATCGAGCGTGTGAAAAAAGAAGCGCAGGAGCAGATCGAGGCTGTGAAGAAAACAGCACAGGAACAGGTTGAGTCTGCAAGAAAAGAAGCGCAGGGGCAGATCGAGGCTGTGAAGAAAACAGCACAGGAACAGGTTGAGTTTGCAAGAAAAGAAGCGCAGGAGCAGATTGAACGTGCGAAGAGAGAGGTACAGGATCGCGTGGAATCCGCGGAAAAAGCAGCCCAGGATCGCGCTGCCAGGGCGGAGCAGACAGCCCGGGAGCAGGCAGAAGCTGCAAAGAAAGAGGCATTGGAACAGATTGCGGATGCAAAGAAGGAAGCAAACGATTTCCGTGGAGAAGCAGAGGTTTGGAAGCAGGAGGCAGAAGATCAGCGTCTGGCGGTCGAGTCATCCCAGAGTGAAATCGCTTCTTTGCAGGACAAGCTGGAGATTCTCAAACAACAGCTTGAAGAAGCAAGACAGGCGGCGACAGCTGTGCAGACGGAAAAATCGCAGCTGGAAGCACGTCTGATGCAGACGGAACAGGAAAAACAAAGTGTAAAAGAGCAGCTGAGCCAGCTGGAGCAGGAAAAACAGACGATAAAGAAAGATCTGGAAGAGAGCCTCCAGGAGGCAGGGGCAGCACGTGAGGAACTGGCAGCTGTCCGTCAGGCACAGGTGGAGGCATATATGAAGCGGAAGCCATTTCCCAAGAGACAGGGAACGGTGGAACTGAAAGATGCAATTCTGCGGTTATAATGGGTGAAATGATATGAAAAAAAAGGTGGAAATTCTGGCACCGGCGGGTTCCTTCGATAGCATGAAAGCGGCGGTGGCAGCAGGGGCGGACGCAGTCTATATGGGCGGCAGCCGTTTCGGAGCCAGGGCATATGCGGAAAATCCGGATGAAATGGGGATGCTGGAAGCGATCAACTACGTGCATCTGCATGGGCGCCAGCTTTATATGACGGTCAATACGCTGGTAAAGGAAGACGAGATGGATGACTTATACGACTATCTGCTTCCGTATTACCAGGCGGGACTGGATGCCGTGATCGTGCAGGACATGGGGGTATTTTCTTATATCCGGGAGCATTTTCCGGATTTGCCGGTTCATGCGAGCACACAGATGACGATTACCGGACCGGAGGGCGCGGCGCTTATGACGAGGATGGGCGCGGTCCGCATCGTCACAGCGCGTGAACTTTCATTGGAAGAGATACGCCGCATTTATCAGGAGACGGGCGTGGAGATAGAGAGCTTTGTTCACGGGGCTCTCTGTTACTGTTATTCGGGACAATGCCTGTTCAGCAGCCTGATCGGCGGCAGAAGCGGCAACCGGGGACGATGCGCTCAGACCTGCCGGCTTCCGTTTGATGTCCTTCGGCGGCTGGATGAGAACAACCCGAATGAAAACAAAAACAAAAAGAAAGAAAATGGCGTGTTAAATCCGGGTGATTCCAAGTATGTGCTCAGTCTCAAGGATCTTTGTACGCTGGATATTTTGCCGGATATTCTGGAAGCAGGCGTTTATTCCTTAAAAATCGAGGGGCGCATGAAGAGTCCGCGCTATACGGCAGGCGTGGTGCGCCTGTACCGGAAATATGTAGATTTATATTTAAAGAATGGCAGAAAAGGTTACCGGGTTGACCCGAAAGACCGGAAGGAGCTGCTGGATCTGTTTGACCGCGGCGGTCAGACGTTAGGCTATTATACCGAGCACAATGGACGCGATATGGTGGTCTGCCATGAGAAACCGGCATTCCGCCAGGAAAACCGGGAACTTTACCAGTATCTGGACAAAACGTATGTGGAAGCAGAGGTGAAAGAACCGGTTCAGGGGTTTGCGCGTGTCTGTGAAGGCGAACCGCTGCAGCTGACGCTTCAATACGAAGATCCGCTGACGGGAGAAAGCCGGATGGCAGGCGGAATCGGAGCAGTTGTCCAGACGGCAGTGAAACAGCCGATGAGCAAGGAACGGATTGAGAAACAGCTCGGAAAAACGGGAAATACGCCGTATTATTTTGAAAATCTGGAAGTGGAGACAGGCGGCAGCCCCTTTGTGCCGGTGCAGGAGTTAAATGAACTCCGCCGCTCTGCGTTTGAGCAGCTGACCGAGGAGATACTGCGTCCATACCGCCGGGAGATACCGGAAAATAGGGCGTGCGGGACAGGAAAAGGATGGCAAAATCCGGAAGAAAAGAATCTGGAAGAAAATAACCAGACAGGTTCGGAATCAGAAAAAACCAGCCCGGCTCAGGACGTTGAACTCACAGCAGATTTACCTGTACAGAGCCAGAAAACGCTGTTTGAGAATAAAAAAGGGAATAAAACAGCTCTGTACCACATCCACGTTTCGGTCGAACACCCGGCACAGTTAAAAGTGGCGTTATCCGTAGCGGAAGTCGGCGCCATCTATCTGGATAGCGCTGAATTTGGCGCCGAACAGTGGAACGAATGGGTATCGCGCTGCCATGAGGCAGACAAGCAGTGTCTTTTGGTAATGCCGCATATTTTCCGCGATCGGGCAAAGGAATATTTTGAAACACATCGTTCCAGGCTGGAATCGGCGGGATTTGACGGTCTTGTCATCCGGGCATGGGAAGAGCTGGAACTGGTGCGCGAGTGGAAGATTTCCATCCCGCTTGTGATGGATTATGGTATTTATACGATGAATCACCGGGCGGAGGATTTTGTGCGGGAGATGGCGCCGGAGCTTTCAATGCGTTTTACCCTTCCGGTCGAGCTCAACAGCCGGGAGTTGGAGGCGCGCGACAGCCGGGAACGGGAACTTCTCGTATATGGTTCGATCCCGGTCATGGTAACCGCCCAGTGCATCAGGAAAACAGTGGAAGGATGCAGTAAATGTCCGGAATATCTGTATCTGCGGGATCGCAAAAGGAAGGTATTTCCGGTAAGGAACCAGTGCCGTTTCTGCTGCAATACGATCTACAATTCCAGCCCCCTGTCGCTTTTGAAGGATAAAAAGCAGATAGACCGCCTGCAGCCGGAGGTGCTGCGTCTGGCATTTACGTCGGAGAGTGCGGCACAGACCGGGGAAGTGCTGGATGCCTACGTGAAGACCTTCCTCCATCAGGAACCGGTGGAGGTGGAGGGCGAATTTACAAGCGGTCATCTTAAGAGGGGCGTAGAGTAGCGTGTGTACCGGGAATCTTCCGGGTACACATGAAAAGGAGGATCACCATGATAAATCTTGTGACAACGATGTCCCGGTATCTGATGATATTGCTGATACTGATTTATACATATTATAATTTCCGCTTTTTTTCACTGCCGGATGACGAGTCGAAACTCCGGCTCTGTCGTCTGCAGAATGTACCGCTGTTTTTGATATTTCTTCTGTCGGGTACGATCATTTATCTAAAAACCGAGGATGAGGCAGTTGTGCTGTTTTTCGGCGCGCAGCTTGTCTTTTTTGTCCTGTACCAGCTCTTATACCGGCTGTTTTACCGGAATGCGTCGAGACTGTTGCTGAACAACACGTGTATGCTTCTGTGCACCAGTTTTATCATGCTGACGCGCATCTCGATGGACAAGGCGGTCCGCCAGTTTATCATCATGGCAGTTGCGGCGGTTATCACAATGATTATACCATATGTGATAGATAGAACCTGGCAGCTCGCTAAGATACCGTGGGTGTACGGCCTGATAGGTCTGGCGCTGCTGCTGGTTGTCTGTGTGATCGGCAATACCAGCTTCGGCGCGCAGCTTTCGATCAGTATCGGCGGGTTTTCGTTCCAGCCGTCCGAGTTTGTTAAGATCAGCTTTGTATTCTTCGTGGCGACGATGTTTTACCGCTCAACGGAGTTTAAAAATGTGGCGATCACGACCGGCGTGGCGGCGGCGCACGTGTTGATTCTGGTGTTATCCAAGGATCTGGGAAGTGCACTGATTTTTTTCCTCGCCTATGTCCTGATGCTGTTTATTGCAACCTCCAACTGGCTGTATCTGGCAGGCGGTCTTGGAAGCGGCTGTGCGGCTGCGATGCTGGCGTATAAGCTGTTTTCGCATGTGCGTGTCCGCGTGGAAGCATGGCAGGATCCGTGGAGTGACATCGCAGGAAAAGGATATCAGGTTACGCAGGCGCTCTTTGCGATCGGCACAGGCGGCTGGTTTGGCATGGGACTTTACCAGGGGATGCCGAAGAAGATCCCGGTTGTTGAGAAGGACTTCATTTTCGCGGCGATCTCGGAGGAGCTGGGCGGCATCTATGCGCTCTGTATTCTCCTGATCTGTCTGGGCTGTTTCATGCAGTTCATGCTGATTGCGACCCGGATGCAGGCATTATTTTACAAGCTGATCGCGTTTGGTCTGGGAATTGAGTATGTGGTGCAGGTGTTCCTGACGATCGGCGGCGTGACGAAATTCATTCCGTCTACCGGCGTGACGCTGCCGCTTGTCAGTTATGGAGGCAGTTCGATTCTCAGCACATTTATCCTGTTTGGCGTGATACAGGGACTATATGTCCTGAAACGGAATGAGGAAGAAGAGGAGGAGCAGCAGTTTGATGAGGCAGAAGGATGAAATGGAAAGAACTGAAAATGCGAGAGCGCGTTCAAACCGTCATATTCTGTGGCTGACCTATGGGATTGCGGCGCTCTTTATCGCGATGGCCGTTTATTTTGGCTGGTTTATCCAGTTTAAGAGTGAAAATGTAATCGGCAGCTCTTATAATGCGAGGCTCGATCTCCTCTCAGACCGGGTGACCCGCGGTTCGATTATGAGCAATGATAAAACGGTGCTGGCGCAGACGAACGTTGCAAGTGACGGAAGCGAGAAACGCTATTATCCGTATGATTATCTGTTTGTCCATTCGGTCGGATATTCCGGCAAAAATGGAAAAACAGGTCTGGAGTCGCTGGCGAATTTCTACCTGCTTTCCTCCCATGTGAATCTGATTGAGAAAACGATCAATGAATTTCAGGGGAAGAAAAATCTGGGCGACAATGTGATTACGACGCTCGATGTGGATCTGCAGCAGACGGCATCCGACGCGATCGGAAAATACCGGGGCGCAGTGATCGTCATGGAACCGGATACGGGAAAGATTTTGACGATGGTTTCCCAGCCGAATTTTAATGCAAATCTCGTCGATGAGCGCTGGGCGGAGCTGGTGTCTCCGGACAACACGAAGGCGCAGTTAGTCAACCGTGCAACGCAGGGCTTATATCCGCCGGGATCGACGTTCAAGATGCTGACGGTGCTGGAATATATGAAAGAGAACCCGAATACCTGGCAGGACTATGTGTATAATTGTAATGGCTCTTACCAGAATGGCGATTATACGATTAAATGTTACCACGGGACGGCACACGGGACGCAGAATCTGATTCAGGCATTTGCCAATTCCTGCAACGGTGCGTTTGCGGAGATTGGAATGCAGATTAATTCAGAAAAATTCCGGGCGCTGGCAAATCAGATGCTCTTTAATTCGGCACTTCCGTACACACTTCCGTACAATCAGAGTACGTTTTCTCTCGACGGCAGTTCGGATGACTGGGAAAAGCTTCAGACCGCGATCGGACAGGGGAAAACCCAGATTACGCCGCTGCATAACCTGATGATCGTATCGGCGATCGCCAACGGCGGCACGCTGATGAAGCCATATATGATCGATCATGTTGAAAATGTGGGTGGTCAGACGGTCAAGAAGTTCCTTCCGTCCGCCTATGGAACCCTGATGTCTGCGAATGACGCACAGTTTCTGACGCATCTCATGAGCCAGGTGGTCGAGATTGGTACGGGTTCCGCGATGCGGGGGGCATCCTATACGGTGGCCGGAAAAACCGGTTCCGCCGAGTTTGAGACAGGTAAGGAGACACATTCCTGGTTTGTCGGTTTCGCTCCGGCAGACAAGCCGAAGGTGGCGATCTGTGTGCTGGCAGAAGAGTCTGGTTCCGGCGGTGCGGTCGCTGCGCCGATCGCAAGACAGGTGCTGGATCGGTATTTTGCAAAATATGGGCAGTAGAACAAAAGAAAAGGGCAGGAAAGCGATTTGAAGCTTTTCCTGCCCTTTTTGTCTCAAATATGCATAGTCACATTTTATTTACACAACCGTTCCAGATCCCCATAGAATCCCGGATAGGAGATGTTCACGCAGTCTGCATCCAGAATTTCGGTCTCGCCGGAAGCGCCGAGTGCGGCAACGGCGAAAGTCATGGCGATGCGGTGATCCTTCTTGCTGTCGATCACAGCACCGTGCAGCGGCTTGCCGCCGTGGATGATCATGCCATCCTCGGTCTCGGTCACATCCGCGCCCATAGCGGTTAAATTCTCTACCATGACAGCAATGCGGTTTGACTCTTTTACCTTCAGTTCCGCGGCATCGCGTATGACGGTGGTTCCCTCGGCATAGCACGCCATCGCAGCGATCACCGGAAGCTCGTCGATGAGAGTCGGGATGATCGCACCCTCGATCGCGGTTCCAGTCAGCTTACCGGAACGGACGAGCAGGTCGGCGGTCGGTTCGCCGGAGGCGGTGTTTACATTGAGAAGTTCGACGTCCGCGTTCATCGCCTTGCAGACGCGCAGGATGCCGTCGCGGGTCGGGTTGATACCGACATTTTTAATTAAGATTTCTGAATCCGGTACGATGAGTCCGGCTGCGATAAAGAAGGCAGCGGAGGAGATATCGCCCGGGACCAGAATTTTCTGTCCATAGAGCTGTTTTGCCGGCTGTAAAATCGCGGTGGTTCCTTCTGTGTGGATGTCTGCGCCGAATGCGGACAGCATCCGTTCACTGTGATCGCGGGAGATGTACGGTTCGGTCACACGGGTTTCTCCGTCGGCATACAGACCTGCCAGCAGAATCGAGGATTTGACCTGGGCGGAGGCAACCGGAGAATTATAATGGATGCCGTGCAGCGGTGAGCCGGTGATATGGAGCGGCGCGCAGCCATTTCCATTGACACTCTCGATCTTTGCGCCCATCTGGGAGAGAGGATCGATGATGCGCTTCATCGGACGTTTCTGGATGGAAGCGTCGCCGGTCAGTGTTGTGTCAAATTTCTGGGCCGAGAGAATGCCGGAGATCAGGCGCGTTGTGGTGCCGCTGTTGCCGCAGTCTAAAACGGAGTCTGGGGCAGTCAGCCCGTGCAGTCCACGTCCGTGGACGAGAACGGTCTCGCACTGATTTTCGATCGAGATTCCCATTTTGGAAAAACAGGAGATCGTGGAGAGACAGTCTGCGCCCTGCAGGAAGCCGTGGATTTCGGTCAGTCCGTCCGCAAGAGCGCCGAACATGACGCTGCGGTGGGAGATGGACTTGTCTCCCGGAACGGTCAGTTCGCCCCGGAGAGAAGATGTATGGGTAAATTTCATTGAGTTCATAGTTGTACCTGCCTAAACATTAATGTTGAAAGTTAAGTTTGAAACATACATTGCAGTCTACGCGAACAGCGTGTAATTGTATTTCTTCAAACGCGCCCACGCCGCTTCCATCGAAGCCTTGTCGTAGAAGCTGATACGCAGCGCGCCCTCGCCATGCTCACGGTTGTGGCTGATGCCGATATTTTTGATACTGATTCCTTTACCGGAGAGGATCGAGGAAATGATGGAGATAGCACCTGGCTCGTCCACCACGTCGGCGGAGAAGGCGTATTCCGGCTGTATCGATCCTTTTGGAGTTTCTGCAAACGAATTCCGGTAGTCGCGGGAGGACTCAAACAGCTGGTAGATGGCTCTGGACTGGTGGTCGGACAGTTCTTCCCGCAATGTCGTCAGGGAATCAATGTAGCGATCCAGCACCTCAGTGATATTGCCTGTGTTCGTCATGCAGATCTGTTCCCACATGACCGGAGAAGAGGAGGCAATACGGGTGATATCCTTGAAACCTCCGGCAGCCAGCCGTTTCATCATCTGATCCTCGCTGTCGCAGTCGTGTACCAGGTTGACCAGGCTGGAAGCGATGAGGTGCGGCAGATGGCTGATCGCCGCGACAATGAAATCATGACGATGGTAATCCAGCACCAGGGGCAGCGCACCGATCGCCTTTGCCACATCCACCATACGGTCAGTGTGGGAAGCTGGGGTGTGCGGTGTCGGGGTAATGATATAGTATGCATTTTCCAGCAAATGGTCGGTTGAACTCTCGTAGCCGGTCTTTTCCGAGCCAGCCATCGGGTGTCCGCCGACGAAGCAGCTTTCCATGCCAAGCGCGGCAACGGTCTCATGAATGCTGGTCTTGGTGCTTCCGACGTCAGTCACAACCGCGCCTTCCTTTAAGAACGGCCGGATCTGGCGCAGATAGGATTCATTAAATTCAACCGGTGTGCACAGGAAAATGATGTCGCACTCGCTTAAATGCTCGTCCACGCCGTCCAGAATCAGGTCAACAATGCCGTCTGCATGTGCCTGTTCCAATTTTTCGCGGGTCCGCATATAAGCCATGATCTGAATATCCGGGGCGCTGCGTTTCAAACCTCTGGCGATAGAGCCGCCGATCAGACCGAGTCCGATGAAACCGGCGGTAAGATGATTAATCGGTGTATTCATAGCAATTACGCTCTCTTTCATAGGTAGTATAGTAAAAAATGAAACTAGAAATTATTGTAGAATAGAACAAGTCACTTGTCAACGATTTTACGCGTTGAAGTGAAAAAGAAATTTTTTTACATCTGTTTATTACTAAATTTGCGAAAATGCGATTGATTTCACCGCCTTTGAACAGGGAAATTGTCGCATTTTCAATGCTTTTCAAAATAAAACGAATAAATTTTGTATAAAGGTGTTGTTTTGCTTGAAATTTTCTCTATTTTCTTGTACAATATGAACAGAGGTTAAAATACAAGAAAAAAACATCAAAATAAATAGACGGGAGGACTTAACTATGAACGTGTATGGGACAAAACAAATCCGCAATGTAGTGTTACTGGGGCACGGCGGTGCCGGCAAGACAACGGTAGCAGAGGCGCTGGCATTGGTAACAGGTACTACCAAGAGAATGGGAAAAGTTCCGGAAGGAACCACCATCAGCGATTATGATAAAGAAGAAATCAAGAGACAGTTCTCTATCTCCACCACGCTGATTCCGTTGGAGTATCAGGGAGAAGATGGACCGATCAAGATTAACCTGTTAGATACCCCTGGCTATTTTGATTTTGTGGGAGAAGTAGAGGAAGCTATCAGTGTAGCAGATGCAGCAATCATCGTTGTAAACTGCAAGGCTGGCATCGAAGTCGGAACCGAGAAGGCATGGGAACTCTGTGAAGAGTACAACCTGCCGCGCCTGTTCTTCGTTACCAACATGGATGACGATCAGGCAAGCTTCCGTGAGCTGATCTTAAAACTGGAGAAACAGTTTGGCCGTAAGATCGCGCCGTTCCAGGTGCCGATCCGTGAAAATGAAAAATTTGTCGGCTTTGTCAATGCGGTAAAGATGGAAGGCCGCCGTTTCACCCATTTAAGCGAATATGAGAAATGCGAGATTCCGGAGTACACCAAGAAGAACCTCGGCATCATCCGTGATGCGTTGATCGAGGCAGTGGCAGAGACGAGTGAAGAATATATGGAGCGCTATTTCTCCGGTGAAGAATTTACACAGGAAGAGATCGCACAGGCGCTGCGCGAGCACGTAAGTGAGGGCAACATCGTTCCGGTTATGATGGGTTCCGGCATCAATGCACAGGGCTTCGCATATTTGCTGCAGGCGATCGATAAATACTTCCCGTCACCGGACAAGTTCGAGTGTGTCGGTGTCGATGTATCGACCGCAGAGCGCTTTACCGCTAAATATAATGACGATGTATCCCTGTCGGCACGTGTTTTCAAGACTGTGGTTGACCCGTTCATCGGCAAATACTCCCTGATGAAGATTTGTACCGGTACCTTAAAACCAGATACCGTTATCTACAATGTAAACAAAGATGCTGAAGAGAAAGTTCAGAAAGTATATGTTCTCCGCGGCAAGGATGTCATCGAGGTTCCGGAATTAAAGGCGGGCGATATCGGCGCGGTTGCCAAATTAAACGTTACTCAGACCGGCGATACCATCGCAGTCCGCACGGCTCCGATTGTATACCACAAACCGAAGATTTCTACCCCGTATACCTACATGGCATACGCAGCTAAGACCAAAGGCGATGAGGACAAGATCTCCAGTGCACTGGCGAAGATGATGGACGAAGATCTGACACTCAGAAGCGTCAGCGATACCGAGAACCGTCAGACCTTACTTTACGGCATCGGCGAGCAGCAGCTCGAAGTCGTTGTCAGCAAGCTGCAGGCAAGATATAAAGTAGACATTGTGCTCAGCAAACCGAAATTTGCATTCCGCGAGACACTTCGCAAGAAAGTAGAAGCACAGGGCAAATATAAGAAACAGTCTGGTGGACATGGACAGTACGGCGATGTTAAGATGTCTTTCGAGCCGTCCGGCGATCTGGAGACACCATATGTATTCGAAGAGAAGGTATTTGGCGGTGCCGTTCCAAAGAACTACTTCCCGGCAGTTGAGAAAGGTGTTCAGGAATGCGTACAGAAGGGTCCGTTGGCTGGATATCCGGTTGTCGGTGTGAAAGCAACCCTGTTAGATGGTTCCTATCATCCGGTTGACTCCTCCGAGATGGCATTCAAGATGGCAGCGACGCTGGCATTCAAGAAAGCGTTCATGGAAGCGAATCCAGTTCTCCTTGAGCCGATCGCATCTCTGAAAGTAACCGTTCCGGATAAATTCACCGGCGACGTTATGGGCGATCTGAACCGCAGAAGAGGTCGTGTTCTCGGTATGAACTCCAACCATCACGGCAAACAGATCATCGAGGCAGATATCCCGATGTCCGAGCTGTTTGGTTATAACACCGACCTTCGTTCCATGACCGGCGGTATCGGTGAATTCTCCTATGAGTTCAGCCGCTACGAGCAGGCTCCGGGCGATGTACAGAAGAGAGAAGTGGAGGCGAGAGCGGCAGAAGCTGAATAATGGCAGATGAAGTGCTTACCGTTTCGGTCAAAAATATGATATTCTTATATAAATAAGCAGAAAACCGCCGCAGGCGGCTGAGTGGATCGATACCGATTCATCAAGGCTGTCAGCGGCGGCTTTCTCTTTCTGGAAGACCTTTCGGATCGATATGGTTATAGGCTGTGCTTGAATTGAACAAAGCGCTGCGAATGTTATCAATGGGACAGGCGAGAGGTTAAGGCAGTGAATGCGGATGCCAAATTGCTACGAATTGCGTGCTTTTGCAATTTTCAAAAAGAAGGCTATAAATTGTAAGAAAATAGAAAAGACTACCCACCTGTAAAAAGGTATAATGTTGCAAAGAGAACAACTTATACAGACAGGTGGGTGGCCTTTTTATGATAGAGAAAAATGAGAAAAGCGGGGAACTCATGGAAGTAAAAGAACAGGCAAAAACAGTTCGGAAACACCCGGGGCGGATGATCGTGCGTATCTGGCTGGTGCTGGCACTTATTTGTCTGCTGGCGGGTCTGATCGCCCAGTATACGTTCCGGCTGAAAGAACCGCTGTTTCTGCACTACAGCCAGTCGGCTTATCTGGGCTGTGGGCTGGACGGAGTAGAAACTTCGGAGGATGGAATCGTTTCATCTGTGTCAAGTGAGGCGCTTGAAGAAGAAAGTACCGATTCCGATGTGAAAGTTGGAGTTTTAGACGAAGGTGTGAAAGACCTGAATGCGAATATGGAATTGGAGAATACAGTGTCTTTGTATGCACTGGGGGAAGAAAGTGTGGATGAGATAGATGAAACTTCGGATGTATGGTATACACAGGTAAATTTTGCCTATCTGACGGATGTGACGGATGAGATCTGTGTGAGAGAAATTCGTTTTTCAGAGTTGCCTGAACTTCAAATGCAGGAAATGCGGGAGACAGTCCAGTCAGCGGGACAGTATGCGCTTCATCGCCTGGATGCTACGCTTTCGATTGAAGATCCGCAGCATAACGGGATCAGTCAGTGGAGAATCCTGACGCGGGCGCAGGTGCTCTATTCAGATGGAAACACAGCGGACGTAAAAATTGGTAATCTGGTACTGATTGCAAATCCGGAGGGCGGGAGCGCCCTGGAAAATCCAAGTTCCAGCGCCAATTCAGATGGAACGGCCACACAGGTTTACACCGTTCAGAAAGATGGAACCATCGAAGTAAAAGGCTGCATTGCGTCAGCCGGGGAGCTGGAAAATTTTTCGATGACCTTAAATGGAGAGCCTATCCCAGCCCAAAAAGAAGGGGGAACCTCTTCCAGTCCTACAAGGATTTCATCGGCAGGTACTGCAACGGAGACAAGGACGAGATCCTCGGCAGCATGAAGGCGTATGCCGAGGTGTTCGAGTCCACGTTCGACCCCGGCTACTGCGACGCGGACATTCCCTCCGCTCCCGGCGTCGAGCGCCTGAACGTGCTGATATTCGGCCTCAAGAACTCGACGCTCATCCCGTACGTGCTCTACGTTCGAAAGAACGCGGAGTCTTCGAGCGAGGAATCTAAGATCTACGCCCTGCTTGAGAGCTACATCGTCCGCCGAATGCTGGTTCAGGCGACCACGAAGAACTACAACAGGCTGTTCACCTCGCTGATCTTGAACGAGGTGAAGGACGCGGAGGCGCTGAGGAAGGCTCTCGAAGCCAATGACGAGGCGACGACATACATGCCCGGCGACGCCGAGGTTCGAGCGGCATTCGAGGAATCGTGTCTGTACAACCTCCAGTCCAAGGGCGTCCTCTATCTGCTGGAAAGCGCCATTCGTCCGGGCATGAGCAGCACGGCCCTGCTCGGGTTCAACCAGTACACCCTCGAGCACATGATGCCCAAGAAGTGGCGCAACAAATGGGGAGCCCTCGACGATGAGGCTGCCACGCGAAGGGACCGGAAGCTCCTCACGCTCGGCAACCTCGCCATCATCACGCATTCGCTCAACGCCT
>ENA-UPXC01002439-UPXC01002439.1-human-gut-metagenome-genome-assembly--contig:-NODE-2439-length-21947-cov-11.955144_pt1 | contig 21947 bp, 10 predicted proteins | sample MGYA00250047_ERZ773371 | MGnify/ENA primary metagenome ERZ773371 (study PRJEB29103, sample SAMN06111975) | human gut metagenome | biome: human gut; feature: ankylosing spondylitis patient; material... | reverse complement strand
TGAAATATAGGATAAAGGGAACTCAGAAGGGGGACTTCTAATGAAAATGAAAAAAAGGAGCAGGGTCTTGTCAGCACTTTTAGTGATGGCATCAGTCATATTGTTATTGTCAGGCTGCGTAGGGAACCGTGCGGAAAAAGAAGATGCGGAAACCATTACGGTGTATTTATGGAGCACAAATCTGTATGAAAAATATGCACCGTACATCCAGAAACAGCTTCCGGATATCAACGTTGAATTTGTAGTAGGCAATAATGATCTGGATTTTTATAAGTTTCTCAAAGAAAATGGTGGATTGCCGGATATTATAACCTGCTGCCGGTTTTCGCTGCATGATGCAAGCCCGCTGAAAGACAGTCTGATGGATCTGTCCACAACCAATGAGGCAGGTGCTGTCTATGATACATACCTCAACAATTTTATGAACAAAGATGGAAGCGTAAACTGGCTCCCGGTGTGCGCAGATGCCCATGGGTTTGTGGTGAACAAAGACCTTTTCGAAAAATATGATATCCCTCTGCCGACAGATTACGCAAGCTTTGTCTCTGCCTGCCAGGCATTTGATAAAGCAGGAATCCGTGGATTTACCGCAGATTATTCTTATGATTATACCTGTATGGAAACCCTGCAGGGATTGTCTGTATCAGAGTTATCGACTGTGGAAGGTCGTAAATGGCGTACCGCCTACAGTGATCCGGATAATACAAAGAAAGAAGGACTGGACAGCACCGTCTGGCCGGAGGCTTTTGAACGCATGGATCAGTTCATTCATGATACAGGACTTAGCCGGGATGATCTGAATATGAATTATGATGCGGTGATGGATATGTTCAAAAGTGGTAAGCTTGCCATGTACTTTGGCAGCTCTGCAGGTGTAAAAATGTTCCGGGACCAGGGCATTGACACAACATTTCTGCCCTTCTTCCAACAGAACGGCGAAAAGTGGCTGATGACCACACCATATTTCCAGGTGGCACTGAACCGTGACCTGACAAAGGATGAGACGCGCCGGAAGAAAGCAATGAAGGTACTGAACACCATGCTTTCGGAAGATGCACAGAACCGGATCATTTCTGATGGGCAGGATCTGTTAAGCTACAGTCAGGATGTGGATATGCATCTTACAAAATATATGAAAGATGTAAAACCTGTGATTGAAGAAAACCATATGTATATCCGTATTGCGTCAAATGACTTCTTCTCTGTTTCCAAGGATGTGGTTTCGAAGATGATCTCAGGCGAATACGATGCAGGGCAGGCATACCAGTCATTTGATTCGCAGCTTCTTAGTGAGGAATCCACTTCTGAGAAAGTAGTATTGGATTCACCGAAATCTTATTTAAACCGCTTCCATAGCAATGGAGGCAATGCCGCTTATTCGGTTATGGCAAACACTCTGCGTGGCATCTATGGTACAGATGTGCTGATCGCAACAGGAAACAGCTTTACAGGAAATGTGCTGAAAGCCGGTTACACAGAAAAAATGGCAGGCAGCATGATCATGCCAAACAGTCTTTCCGCTTACAGCTGTAAAATGACCGGGGCGGAACTGAAAGAGACCGTCAGAAACTTTGTAGAAGGCTATGAGGGAGGTCTGACTCCATTTAACCGCGGCTCCCTGCCTGTAGTCAGCGGTATTTCTGTGGAGATAAAGGAAACGGATGATGGTTATACATTAAAGGAAGTCAAAAAGGATGGAAAAACAGTTCAGGATAAAGATACTTTTACAGTGACCTGCCTGGCGACATCGCAGCACATGGAAGCTTATCCGGCAGATGAACATGTGGGATTTGACGCAGGGGATAGCTTTGTAAAAGATACCTGGACAGATTATGTATCAGATGGCAATGCCGTTCTTGCAAAACCGGAAGACTATATGACTTTGAGGTGAGAAGAATGGGTGTTAAGAATCGTAATACAAAAAGAGAAAGACCGGTCAGGGAAAAATGGGTAAGGGCAGCTGTCTTTACAGTTGTTTTTACGGGAGTCGTTTTCGCTGTGCTTCAATATTATAAATTTGTGTCGAAAACTGTTTATGAGGAAAGTGTTTCTCATCTGACGGAAGTATTTCATCAGTCTGATAATATGTTGAGGGAAGTGACAAATCAGAATCTGACTTACCTCCATATGTGGGCTGAGAATCTGCAGAATCTTTCTGATGAAAGAGAAATCCGTGATTATATAGAGAAAGCGCAGGAAGATGCAGGCTTCCTGGATTTCTATTTTCTCTCAGCTGACGGAAACTACAAGATGGTCACAGGCCAAACCGGGTATCTTGGATTACAGGAAAAAATGGAAGAAGAGATCCGGCAGGGAAATGATATTGTAACAAATACATCAGTTCCGGGAAAATCCCAGCTGCTTGTATTTGCTACTCCCAGAGCTCATGGAAACTATCAGGGATTTGAATATGATGCGATCGCAATTGCTTATGAAAATGCTGATATCGTAAATGTGCTGGATATTTCTGCTTTTAATGGAAATGCCCAAAGTTATGTCGTTCATTCGGATGGCCGTGTTGTGATCGATCATTCTTCGGAGTCATGGGGGAAGGTGTATAATTTCTTTGGAGTGTTAAGAGAGCATTCCAAGATGTCTGAAAAAGAGATCCTTGCACTTTCAGAGGAGTTTAAAGAGGGACATAACGATGCGGTGATGGTAAATCTAGATGGAAAGAACTACTATCTGGTCTATGAAAAATCAGATATTCAGGACTGGATGTTTCTAGGACTTGTAAATGCGGATATCGTAAATGCCAGTATGGACCGTCTGCAGTTTAGTACGATACTCCTTGTGGGTGCGGTTGTGCTCTGTATTGCCGCATTTCTTATCAGTCTTATTATTCAAAAAAGCAGGACAAGCCTTAAGAAAAAGGATGTGGAGATCCTGTACAGGGATGAGCTGTTTCAAAAGCTGTCAATGAATGTGGATGATGTGTTCCTGATGCTGGATGCAAAAACATATAAGGCAGATTACATCAGCCCGAATGTGGAAAAATTACTCGGATTTACGGTAGAACAGATTCAGAAGGATATTCGTATTCTGGCAAAACTGCATCCATGGGATTCAGAAGATCCGAAGAAGAATTATCTGGAAGGGATCCGGACTTCGGAACAGCAGGAATGGGATTTTGAATATGTTCATCAGAAAACAGGAGAACAACGATGGTTTCACATTGTGGCTATGGGCAGTGAGGTGAACCGGAAAAAGAAATACATTCTGGTTATGTCGGATCGTACCTCTGACAGGAAAATGAATCAGGCACTTTCAGAGGCAGTACATGCAGCGGAGACAGCAAACCGGGCAAAGAGTACGTTCCTTTCCAACATGTCTCACGATATCCGGACACCGATGAATGCGATCATCGGTTTTACCACCCTGGCTGTAAGTAATATTGATGACAAGAAAAAGGTCCAGGATTATCTGGGCAAGATTCTTTCGGCCAGCAACCATCTGCTCTCACTGATCAATGATATACTGGATATGAGCCGTATTGAGAGTGGAAAGATCCAGCTGGAAGAAACAGAAGTCAGTCTGTCGGAAGTGCTTCATGATCTGAAGACCATTGTCAGCGGGCAGATTCATGCAAAGCAGCTCGAACTTTATATGGATGTCATGGATGTGACGCATGAGAACGTCTATTGTGACAAGACGCGGCTGAATCAGGTGCTTTTGAATCTCTTGTCCAATGCGATCAAGTTTACGCCGGCAGGAGGGACTGTTTCTGTCCGGCTTAGACAGTATCCGGGAACAAAAAGAGGCAGTGAAATGTATGAGATCCGGGTAAAAGATAACGGAATCGGCATGAGTCCCGAATTTGTACAGAAGATTTTTTCTCCGTTTGAGCGGGAACGGACTTCTACTGTCAGCAGGACCCAGGGCACAGGGCTTGGCATGGCCATTACCAAGAATATCGTGGATATGATGGGCGGAACCATTGAAGTTCAGACAGAACAGGGAAAAGGCACCGAATTTATTGTCCGCCTGGCATTGCGGATCCAGCCAGAACATCACCGCACAGAGAAGATCGTAGAGCTGGAAGGTCTGAAAGCATTGGTTGTAGATGATGATTTTAACACCTGCGACAGTGTGACAAAGATGCTCGTGAAGGTTGGAATGCGTTCGGAATGGACACTTTCCGGTAAGGAAGCGGTTCTCCGTGCACGACAGTCTATGGAACTGGGGGATGCGTTCCATGCGTATATCATTGACTGGCGGCTGCCGGATATGAACGGCATTGAAGTCACCCGTCAGATCCGCAGCCTTGGCGATGATACACCGATCATTATCCTGACTGCATATGACTGGTCAGATATCGAAGTAGAAGCCAGAGCCGCAGGGGTAACTGCATTCTGTGCAAAACCTCTGTTCATGTCAGATATCAGAGAGACTCTGCTGATGGCCATCGGCCAGAAGCAGACGGTTACAGATGATACGATTCTTCCGGCTGCAGGTTCAGATTTCAAAGGCAGATGTATACTGCTTGTGGAAGATAATGCATTGAACAGTGAAATTGCGGTGGAAATCCTTAATGAATATGGTTTCCTGGTTGATACAGCGGAAAATGGAGAAGTGGCAGTGGAGAAAGTTAAGAATTCCGTACCGGGTAATTATGATCTGGTGCTTATGGATGTGCAGATGCCGGTAATGAACGGATATGAAGCCACTAAGGCGATCCGTGCTCTGGATGATCCGGCGCTGGCAGGGATTACGATCCTTGCCATGACGGCCAATGCTTTTGAAGAAGACAAAAAAGAAGCACTGGAATGCGGCATGGATGGATTCTTATCCAAGCCGATAGTTATGGAGGAATTGCTTGCCGCATTACAGAAGAATCTGAATTAGGTGTTTGTAAGTATGACAATACAAAGAAAAGAACCAATGTATAAAAGTAGAAAAAAATTAACCGTATTATGTGCAGCCATATTTGTGTTTTTGGGAATGTGGATGATATTATCAGTACATTGCCGGGCTGCCGAAACGGATAATGATGAAACACAGACAAATGAACAGAAGATCATCCGTGTCGGTTCATTCGAGGATACCTTCGATTATGTCGATAAAAACGGTGTCAGACGAGGATATGGCTACGAGCTTATGCAGGCTCTGACAGGCTATACCGGATGGAAATTTGAGTATGTGAAATGTGACTGGTCCAACTGTTTTGATAAACTTGAAAACGGTGAGATTGATATCATGGGTGATATCTCTTATACCGATGAACGTGCACAAAAGATGCTTTTTTCAGATGAACCGATGGGCGAGGAAAAATACATTCTTTATGCGGATCTGTCCAATAGGGATAGCGGGACATCTGATTTCAAGTCTTTGGATGGAAAACGTGTAGGTGTGCTCTTAGGTACAGAGCCTGAGAGTATGCTGACGGAGTGGGAGAATAAGAAGGGTATATACACAGAGCATGTAAATGTATATAATAATGATGATGTCGAAAAGAAATTAGCGAATCATGAGATCGATGCTTTTGTATCTCTGGAGGAATCCATCTGGTCTGAACAGGGAATATCATCGGTTGCCACTATTGGCAAATCAGGTATATATTTTGCAATAAATAAAGACCGCAGCGATATCAAGACAGAGCTGGACCGGGCAATGCGTCAGTTGGATCAGGACAGTCCGTTTTTTAAGGCAGATCTGTATAAGGAGTATTTTACCCTTGATTATAATCAGATCCTTACAGGAGAAGAAAAGTCCTGGCTGAAAGAACATGGCGCAATCCGAATGGGATTTTTGAGTACTGATCCGGCAGTTTTTTCCATGGATGAAGAGACTGAACAACTTACCGGTACGTTGGCAGAATATGTATCCTATGCCAAAGAATGCCTGGGAAATCAGACGCTGGAATTTGTTTTGCGGGAATATGATAACTATGACGAGCCGATTCAGGCACTGCAGGACCGGGAGATTGACGTGATCTTTTATGCCGGCAGAAATCCGTATCTCGCAGAAGAGAAAGGATATGCACTAACGAATACAGCCTGGACCTACAGCCTGATGGCGGTAACGGATGAGAAAAATTTTGACGAAAATGAAGTGTATACAGTAGCTGTGCCTAAGGAAAAAGAAGCTTTAAAACAGCATATTGCTTTCAGTTATCCGCAATGGAAGCTTGTAGATTGTGATTCGCTGGATGATGCGGCAGATATGGTCACGAACGGAAAAGCAGACTGTTTCCTCATGGGAGCAAGCCAGGCATTGATATATGATAACAGTCAAAATTTCAAAAGCATTCCACTTACCAAAACAATGGAGGCATGCTTTGCAGTAAGAACCGGAGAGGGAAGTCTTTTATCAATACTGAATAAAACATTGAAGGCCATGCCGTCGGATATGCTTACAAGTGCACTTGCTATCTACGACAGTACTGCAGATAAGGTGACATTTTCTGACTTTGTAAAAGACAATATGCTTGCCTTTTTTATCTCGGCAGGTGTTTTGGTACTCACCATCATTGGTATTATCCTTATACTTTTACAGAAGGCAAGGAAAGCAGAATCCGTCGCAAAGCTTGCAGCAAATGATACACAAAAACTCAATCACAAACTGGAAATCGCTTTGAAAAAAGCAGAGACGGCCAGTCTGGCAAAGACCCGTTTCCTTAACAATATGTCACATGACATCCGTACTCCTATGAATGCAATTCTTGGCTATGCACAGCTTATGGAGGATGAACTGAAAGGAAAGGATCTGCCCGAAACTTCAGAACATTTAAAAAAACTTCAGCAGTCAGGAAGCCTTCTTCTGTCGATCATAAATAATGTACTTGATATGGCACAGATTGAGAGCGGAAAGATGGAGATTGATGAGAACTATGCCCGGATTGAAGATATCCGGCAGACGTTGTTTGAAATATTTGAGGATGAAGCAAAGAAAAAGAATCTTGAACTTCATTACACGATAAATATAGAGCATGAACATATACTGACAGATATTACCAAGGTGAAAGAAATATTTGTCAATATCCTGAGCAATGCCATAAAATATACTCCATCCGGTGGTTCTGTTATGTTAAACATAGACGAATTGGCATGTGATGAGCCCGGGTACATGATCGTAAGGACCAGCGTGAGCGATACCGGAATCGGTATGAGCCGGGAGTATCGGACAAAGATTTTCGACGCATTCACACGTGAGCGGAACACCACAAAGAGCAAAATCACAGGAAGCGGCCTTGGAATGTCAATCGTAAAAAAATATGTTGATCTGCTCGGTGGAACAATAGATGTAGAGAGTGAACTCGGAAAGGGCAGTACCTTTACTATAACACTAAAACACAGGATAGCGGATAAAAGCTATTATGCAAAAACCCCTGCTGAAAATCCAGAAACCTGTAATGAAATACTTGAAGGAAAGAATATCCTTTTGGCAGAGGACAATGATCTGAATGCGGAGATCGCAGAAGTGATCCTTGAGCGTGCCGGACTTAAAATAGAACGTGTTGAGGATGGCATTCAGTGTGTAAACAGAATAATGAAAATGCCGGCAGGTACATATGATATGATCCTCATGGATATCCAGATGCCGCAAATGGACGGTTATAAAGCAACACGGGTAATCAGGCACCTGCCGGATAAGGATAAGGCATGCATACCGATCATTGCAATGACGGCAAATGCATTTGAAGAAGATAAGCGAAAGGCTATTGAGGCCGGAATGAATGATCATATAGCAAAGCCGATTCAGGTTGATAAGCTGCTGTCGACATTAAAGACTATATTGACGGAAAATATAATTTTATAAGAAGTGGTGAAAGAAATGAAAATATCTGACAGAGTCATCCTTCCTTTGGTTGGAAGTGCCTTTCAATCGGGAAAAGCAGCAGAAGCAATTGAGAAAATAGAAGATAAGGAACTGGCGCAGGTTGCACAGGGAGAATATTATTTCTTCTCGGCGCAGGCGGAAAAATGTGTGGAGACGGTAAAAGATTATCTGGATCACGATGATGTGATGCTCCGGCTATCGGCGGATATGCTTTACACATTTGCGAATCTTACACTTGGAGATCCTCAGGCAGCACAGCGTACAAGGGAAGATGTACATCAGTGTTTGACCCAGGCAATGCAGGAGGATGCACCTGTGAATGTAAAAGCGGCCTGCCTGTTCGCATTTTATGTAATCAGCATATTTCTTCATATACCGCCGGAGGAAGGAACACCGCCGCTTCAGCAGTACATTCCGTATCTGCCAATCGGACAGCGGTTATTTGCGGTGAGCCTTCTGGCGCATGAGATTTATCTGAGACAGGATTATGCTAAGGCAAAAGGTGTTGTGCAGGGTGCATTTCTGATGGCAGACGGAGTATACCCGATCTCCATGATTTATCTGGGCTGTGTGCAGGCAATGTGTCAGATCAATCTGAAAGAACAAGAAGAGGCGATTCAGACGGTGAGCCAGGCATGGGAGTGGGCAAGATTTGACAAATTCATGGAACCATTTATCGAGTATCATGGTCTGCTGCAGGGAGTTTTGGAAGTCTGTATCCGGAAAAAAGAGCCGGAAATGTACAAGAAGCTTGTAGATGGTGTACTTGCATTCAGCCGTGGCTGGATGAAGATTCACAATCCCAAGATGCAAAAGGCAGTGACGGATCTTCTGAGCCCGCTGGAATTTTCCATAGCCATGCTGGCGTGCCGTGATTGGACGAACCAGGAGATTGCAGAACATTTGGGACTGTCTGTGAATACGGTGAAGCATTATGTCTCCGGAATTCTGGAAAAACTACAGATTGATAAACGCGATAAGATTAAAGAATTCGTAAATCAATAGAATAACAGGATACGAAAAAGTGTCTGTTTTACAAAAGGAATTGTAAAACAGGCACTTTTTGGGCTTTCAACGGGCATGTGAGGAATGTATTTTTTTTGATACAATATGTATAGAGACTTATTTTTGAGAAAAAAATGAGGAGGGATAATACATATGAAGAAACGTCTGGTCAGTATGATTTTGAGCGCGGTGCTGTTTGCAACATCAGTGCCGGTCGCAGCATTTGCTGAAGATGCGAATACGCAGAATCCGGTTGTGCATTCGGAGGAAGGAACGTCTCAGGGTTCGAATGCGCGGAAGGAATCCGGCATTGACTATAAGAAAAATGGAGGAACGTTTGCGGAAGGTTACACGGCTCCGTCTAATTACGATGAGCCGGTGACAGAGCTTCCGGGAGCGGAGCAGATCACAAAAGCGGGATATGAATTTGCCGGCTGGTATGATAATGAGGAGTTTAACGGAGAGCCGGTTACTTCGCTTAGCACTGCGGATCATTCCGGCAGTGTTGTCCTCTATGCAAAGTGGACGGAACGCTACTACTATGTGGATATTCCACAGACGGTCAATGCGGATGGGGATAAGCTTACGATAAAAGCGGATGCAGGTGGACTATATGACAAGGATCATGTGAGCGTGACAGTCCAGTCTGAAAATGACTGGAAATTAAAGAGTGGATTACATAGTCTTGCATATGAATTGAGAAATCCGCAGAGTGGTTCGGCACTGGAAAATGGTTCGGTTGTCGCAAGTCTTACGAAAGATGAGAGCCATAAGCAGCAGGAATATGACTGCAACATTTTGAACAAACCGAACTATACAGGTGATTATACAGATCACCTGACTTTTGACATTGCATTTCAGGATACAGCGTACAACATTACATATGAGACAAATGGCGGGACTATCACGAAGAAGAATCCGCAGCAGGCAGATCAGATGATCACAGTAACACAGGAGCAGTACCAGGCAGGAACTATTCTGAAAGATCTGCCGGCACCGGTGAAAAAGTCCAGTACATTTCTTGGCTGGTGTTACGATGAAGCTTGTACCAGATATGTGGACAGTAAGGACCGTCTTCTGAGTGATGTGACATTGTATGCCTCTTATGCAGACAACCAGCCGATGGAAGAGGTGTCCATGGCGACTTATGCCAGAGCAAATGATGTGGCAGCAGATTTTACGATTCCGGTGACGGATACAAGTGCTGCTATGACGCCTGACCAGGTGCGGAAAAATTTCACGATAAAAAACGTGACAGATTCTTCCGAAACGGTTACGGTAGATGTGACTGAAGGAGCAGACCATACATTTACGATCAGCAATCCGAACGGATGGACACCAGGGGCGGCCTATAAGCTGGAGCTTCAGGAAAAGGCGTTATATTTTACAGGATTTGACCCGACGATTCGTGTCTATGATTTTACGGTCTATCGTGAAGAAGTCAAAAATGTAGAGTTAAATAAAGAAATCAAGTATATTCATAAGAAAGAGCTTTCCAATCTGACTGTAAATGGAAAGAAAGTAGAGGAAGTTTCAATCGCGGCAATGACGATTGGAACAGACGGTTCCCTGACCGAAGAAGGCAGTGATACGACCGGAACATTTACTTATAAGAAGCAGTTAGAAGTCGGCGACCAGGTCGCAATTTATTCCGGTGATGTGATACCGACCATGGATATGTCCTCTGGTGACAACAGTGATGTGTCATTTATCGAGATTACAGGAGCGGATGGGGACAAGTATACATATCGTGGCTCCAGACCGGAAGACGTGCTCTTTATGCCGGATGTGCTGCCGCTTTCTATGGACAAAGATCAGGACGGTGACCCGGATAATAACAGTGTAACGATTAATGTCAGCGACCTGACCTTTGGTGATGATGCTATGAGCCGGGCTATGGATCTGGACAGTGAGACAACCGTAGATGAGGGCGATTATCTGGCACTTTACACAGGTACAATGGGAGAAAATGGAAGCGGAACCGTGTCTCTCTATGGAGAGATTACGAATGTTCTGTTATCAGGAGAAAGATACATAGTAAGCTATATGCCTGTGAGCGAAGAAGATATGCGCCAGACTATGGACGTGTACCAAAAGGAAAATGTAGAAGGGGAGGACCTTCTGGAAGATACCGATGTGCAGGCGCTGGAAGAGGATATTGAGACACAGGCAGTAGACAGCGGATTTGCATCCGAAGTAGCAGAAAGAGTTGCCGATGCGGCAATGGAGACAGAATCTTTTGAGGAGCTTCAGGAATCTCTCAAGGAAGATATGAATGCAGACATCATGGTTCAGAGCCAGGGCTATGGCCAGTTGAGAAGGGCAAGAGCCGCAGGCGGTTCCCGTGTGGAATTAGGAGTACCGACGGTAAAAGCAAATCTCGGCACGACACTAAAACATTTTGACGGAGATGTGAGTGGACTAAGGCTTGCACTGGAGATCGGCGTGCCGATTACAGTTCATGTGAACAGGGGCGCAGACATCGAGATCATGATCACGGCGACATTTGAACAGGAAGTGCGAGTATCCATCGATGTGGACGGTTCAGCCGTGTGGAAAACATGGGGATTTATTCCGTACATTGCAGATTACCGTGTAACGGCATCTCTGGAATTATATGAATACACAGGAATCGGACTGAATGTCAACTTCAAGACTGCAGAAACCGGAAACCCAGTATCTGATTCCAGTTCGAAATTACGAAAAGGTGTCAACAAGATTACCGAAGAGCTGAAAAATATGATGGAGAATGGCGAGGATTATCTAAATTCTGCATCAGGTCTTGTCAGTGGCGGAGATGAAATATCCGTATCCAAGTCTCTGGCAGAGAGGTACTCGGAACTTCTGGCAGACGAGGCAGACTGGGTGGAAATCTACAAGCGTCCGCTGGTAGACCAGCATTTCCGTGTGCTTCTGATCATTGATATTCAGGTGAAGCTGGAATTCGTTGTCTCCGCAAATGTGAACATTTCCATCGGAATGACGTACTGGTATAAGAATGCGAAAGAGTATGTCTTCTGTGTACGGGTCAAAGAGCGGACGGCGACCAATGATACGATAGATCTGGTAGAGGAGCAGTATGAATTTACGGCATATGCTATGGGAACTCTTGGCATCAAAGCCGGTGTGAGACTGACGGTGCGTGTGGGATTATTATCAACGTCCATCGCCAGTGTCGGTATCTCGGCGGATGTGGGCGGTTATGCACAGGTCTGGGGTTACCTCTACTACGAATTGAAGTATACGGCATCGGCAGGACGAAGCAGCCGTGCTATGGGAGCTATGTATCTGGAAATAGGTATTTATCTGGAAGTGAAGTTCGAGGCACAGGCACTGTCCAATGCATTTACCTATAATCCGACACTTTACGAGAACGAGTGGCCGCTTTATAAGGTAGGTGTTTTGGAAAATGTACTGGATTTTGCTTATACCCAGGATAAGGTTGCCGAGATTAATATGAAGCGGGAGATTCAGTCGGTTCAGATCCCGGATGAATATTTCAAGATGCAGTACATGGATATGAAGACCGGACTGGACAACGGAAAATATTACGAGAAGATTTACGAAGATGATACAAAGTATTTCAACATTTCCATGACGAACAGTGCGTTTACGTATGATCCGGCGACCAATATTATCCGTGTAAATCCAGGTGATGAGCCGGAGCAGGACGGTGAGATGATCATTACATGGAAAAACCAGGAAGGTACCTTTAATACGAAGCCATGTGCAAGAAAGATCAAGCTTCACTGGGATCGCCTGCGAGATGGTTACTATATTGCATTCCAGAGTAATGGCGGATCTTTCGTCGATGCAATTACCGGAAAATATAACGCAGAGATCAAGAGGCCGGAAGATCCGGTAAGACTCGGATACACATTTGCCGGCTGGTATGAGGACATGGATCTCACCATTCCATACACAATTCCGGAAACCATGCCGGAAGAAGACAGACTTGTCTATGCAAAATGGGAAGCAGCCGATGTGGGTTATACAGTCGTAGATTATATAGAAGGAACGAATGGAACCTATGAAGCGCAGACTCCGGTGAAAATGAATGGCAGGACGGAAGAGGAAGTAAGCCCGGTTCCAAAAGAGCAGGAGGGATTTGTAACACCGCCGCAGCTTACGGAGACTGTAAAAGCAGACGGCAGCCTGGTCATCAATTACTATTATGCAAGAAATAAATATACACAGACATTCAAGTCCGAAAAAGAGACGGAGAATGGAACGGAGACAGAAGTGATCGCAGACGGAAATTACCGATATGGAACCATGATGCCGACACCGGCAGTCTACAGACCGGGATATGAATTCCTTGGCTGGGAGGACGAAGAAGGCGCTGGGGTTCCAAAGAAAGTTCCATCTGAGAATAAGACCTACATTGCAAAATGGAAAGCACTGGAAGGCATTACTTATACCGTGAAATACTACGTGCAGAATACGGATAACAGCGGATACAGCTTAAGTGAGACTGCGGCTCTGACCGGACAGATGGGAGAGGAAGTCACAGCAAAAGCAGCAGATCTTGACGAGAAAGTATATCACTTAAAAGGTGAACTGCCGAAGGGAACGATCAAGGCAGATGGCAGTCTTGTACTGAAAGTGTACTATGATCTGAATGAGTACAAACTGACCTTCGATGCAAAAGGCGGAGAATCAGACCAGACAGAAGTGACGGCAAGATATGGTGACAAGATTGCATCACCGATGCCGACAAGAAAAGGCTATGTATTTGAAGGATGGTATACAGACGAGGCATGTGAGAACGCATTTGGCCAGACGATGCCGGCAAAAGATATGACGGTCTATGCAAAATGGGAGAAGCAGAAAGTCAACTATACAGTCCGGCATCTAATGGAAAAATTACCAGATGCAGAAAAAGAAAATCCGGGTGGAGATAAAGAAGAGTATCCGGACTTAGATAAACCGGTTGAGGAAGAAAATTCATATATCTTATATGAAGAGGAAGTCTTTGCGGCATATCCGGAAGATAAAGTGACGCCGGACGTGAAGCGTTACGAAGGCTTTACTTCACCGGAAACACAGACCGTGGCAGTGGACGGAAACGGCAACACAGTTATTGAATACAAGTATGCGAGAAATATCCATAAGCTGAAGCTGGTAGACCGCGGGGTCGATGAAAATAATATGGAAGGATTCGGAATGCCATTTGGTGCGGCGATTACAGAAGTAGCAATCCGGGATGGATATCGCTTTGAAGGCTGGTATACAGATAAAGATTTCAACAATCGATTCGATGGAACCATGCCGGACAAAGATCTGACGCTCTATGCAAAACAGACACCAGTGATGAGCAACTATACCGTCTATCATTATAAAGAATCTGTAGATGGTTCTTACTTTGGTCTGACGGACGAAGAAGTATTAAGCGGACTGACAGAATCAGAAGTGACTCCGCAGCCAAAACAGTATGAAGGATTTACTTCGCCGGAGGCCAAAACAGAACAGGTAAATGGCTGGGGCGGACCGGATATCTGGTATTACTATACGCGGAACAGCTACAATCTGACTTATGTCCTGAACAATGGAGAAGATAACAAGACTTCAGAAGTTCGCTATGAGGCAGATATTACAAATACTCCGTCGCAAACAGGCTATGCATTTGCAGGCTGGTACACGGACGAAGCACTGACACAGCCGTACGTACAGACGACCATGCCGGCACATGACCTGACACTCTATGCAAAATGGGAAGCCGGAATGAAGACTTATCAGGTGAGACATTATCAACAGTCCATTGACAATTCAGAGCAGTATGATCTGGCAGAGACAGAAAATGTCACAGCTAAAACAGGAGAACATCTGACGCTGGCAGTAAAAGCGTATGAAGGATTTACAGCACCAAAGCCGGTTAGCTATGATGTAGTAGATGATGGCGAGATCACATATGTAGATTACAAATATATGCGTGACCGTCATCAGGTAACGATCTATTACAATAACGGTAATGACAGCGAGACAAAAGAACTTGCATATGGTGAGAAATGGGAGGAAAAACCATATCGTGCCGGTTATGCATTTGCAGGCTGGTATACAGACGCAGAGTTTACAAAAGCATTTGACGGAGTGGTTCCGGCACGTGACATCACACTTTATGCAAAATGGGATGTGCAGAGTGTAAACTACACAGTCAAGCATTGTCTTCAAAATGCCAATGATGACGGATATTCGCTGGGAGCACAGGAGAACTTCAACGCTGATACGGATACGGTTGTCACACCGGAAGTAAAGAACTTTGATGGATTTACAGCACCGGAGAAACAGCAGGTGACAGTCGAAGGTGATGGAAGAACAACGGTCATTTACCGTTACACAAGAAATGTGCATACGCTGACGCTTAAGAACTACGATGGTAAGACAGATAAGACGGTAGAAGCAAGATATGAAATGTCCATACCGAAGCCGACAAGAGCCGGTTATGCATTTACAGGCTGGTATACAGATGAAAAATGTACGAAAGAGTACAAAGCGAATATGCCGGATCAGGATCTGACACTCTATGCAAAATGGGAAGCAAACATCGTCAACTATGTAGTAGAACATTATCAGCAAAATGTACAAGGTGACGGTTATACGCTGAAAGAAAGCAGTCATGCACGGGCGGCTGCGGATAGCGAAGTGACACCAGAGATCATGAAATATAAAGGCTTCGAGGAACCAAAGACAGAGAAAGTGACCATTTCCGGAGACGGACAGACGACAGTGAAGTACTACTATAAGAGAAAGGTACATACAGTCACATTTGACGCAGATTCCGGAACATTTGCTGCAGAAAAGGGCGAGGACGACAGTAAGATTGTCGTGACCGGACGCTATGGTGCGAATATCACAGTGCCGAAAGCGCCGGCAAGAACCGGATACCAGTTCCTTGGCTGGGACGAAGACGTTGAAATGACGATACCGGATAAAGACCTTACCTATAAGGCACAGTGGCTGAAGATGGAATATACCCTTCAGTTCAAGACAGGAGAAGGAACGTCTGTTTCACCAATCAAAGGAAATTACGGCGACAAGATAAATGCACCAGAAAATCCGACAAGAAAAGGATACATTTTCAAAAACTGGAGTGAGAATGGCAAGAAAGTCGATAACCTTCCGACGACTATGCCGGCCGAAAGCCATATTTACACAGCAATATGGGAGCGGGAGACATACCAGATTACTTATGACTTAAATGGCGGAAGCATGAAGTCCGGGGAGAAGAATCCGACGACTTACAACGTGGATACCACCGTATTTAAACTGAAAAATCCAGTTCGCTCCGGATATACATTTACAGGCTGGAGTGGAACCGAAATTACAGGAGTAAGTGACAATGTGTCTGTAAAACAGGGCTCTATAGAAAAACGGGAGTATAAGGCGAACTGGAGAGAGAATACATATCAGATTAGATTTATCTTAAGCGGTACGGAGGCAAAAGGTTCCATGGCAGCCAAGACGGTCAATTACACGGAAAATGTAACACTTCCAAAATGCGGATTCACCTGCAAAGGCCACTCCTTTAAGAGATGGTACACCGTGGATAAGAAGGGCAAGAAGACTTATTACTCTGACCGGCAGAAGGTGTCAAAGCTGACCGATGTAAACGGCGGTGTTGTGACACTCTATCCGGAATGGAAGGCAAATGTGTACAATGTTACATTTGACTATGGTGACGGAAGAGCGAAGACAGTTAGAAAGACCAAATACGGTGATAAATACCAGTTCCCGTCAGATCCGACTCGTTACGGCTGGGAGTTCAAAGGCTGGAAAAAAGAAGGAGCCAACACAGCATTTGACATGAGTACGAAAGAACTGCAGCTTCAGGACGCAAAAAATATTACCTTATACGCAAGCTGGAAAGCGAATCAAAAATATTCTTACAGACCATCAAATTCCGGCAATACATATCGTGTGACAGATAAACATGAGTATACCAGATTTACTTATTATGTAGACGGTAATCAGACTTCTGTAAAGACAACCGGAGACAGAGGACTGGATCCGGCAAGATATCATTTGAATATGAAGAATATTTCCTATAATGCAGTACATCAGAATTATTCAAAGATGAGGATTAGGATTAGTTACAAGATTAAAATGGTAAAAGATGGTTATTCAGATCTGAGAATTTCCTACCATACGAAATCCGATAATAAGGATCACACAGAGTGGAAGAAAAATACGGAGGATCTGAAGAAGAAAAACGGTAAAACGATTACCTGTGAATATACACTTACGACCGGAAGCAAGATTGATGTGGACAGTCTGACGCTGGAATTTGATGCACATGGAATAGGACCGGATCGATATGATCTCAGCAATCTGAATGTAGATATTACATTTGAGTAGGAGGAAACAGATGAAAGAACATACAGGAAAAAATAAAATATTTATTGTCATTATCATCTGTCTGTGTGCGGTCATCATTGCGGGACTGATTTGTTTCATGAAATTGAAAGGAGGTTCAGATTCGGCTTTTAAGCCGGATCTGGATCCAAATGCGAAGACCCAGACGGCAGACGATACCGGGGAAAAGCCGACAGGAATCCGGATACCGGGTTATCCGTCCATTACGATTGAGGCAGACAAAAAAGACGTGCAGATGAACCTGATGAATCCGGAAGGAAACCCGTGTTACTTTACATTTGAAATTGTGCTTAACGACACAGGTGAGACCATCTACACATCAAAGATGGTAGAACCGGGGAAGGCGATTACAGAGGTGACATTAGACAAGGCACTTGCAGCGGGAGAATATCCGGCGACCATCAAGATTACGACAGCATCACTCACCGATGGCTCTGCTATGAACGGGGCAAATGTAGAGACGACAATCATTGCACAGTAACGGGAGGGAGAACGATGAAAAAGAGAAGTATAAGAACAGGAATTCTTTTTGCACTACTGACTCCGGTGCTGTTAATATGTGCAGAAAATCCAATCTATGCAGCCACCACCCAGACGGCGGGAAGCGCGACAGTCAGTTATCATGTGGACCCGGCTTACCAGGTGACGATTCCGGTAGATACAAGCATGCGGTTTAATGAGACAGAAACCTCTTACGGGAATATTGTAGTAGAGCAGGCGCAGATTGAGGATGGAAAATGTATCCAGGTGTCATTGCTATCTGATCTTAACTTAAAGAATTCCAACAATTCAAAGGCAGTGATTCCTTATCAGATTCTGGCGCAGGATGAGGCGGGAAGCCGGCCATTTACATCAGCGCAGTATACAAAAGCCGGGGAAGAGACCCCTCTTACTATCGCGATTAAAAAAGAAGACTGGAAGAAGGCGGTGGCCGGAGAGTACGCAGATACGGTGACATTTACTATATCATACGTGGACAAAAGTGAGTAAGGGGGCGTGCATATGAGGAAAAAGACAGAAAATTTGGATATCATTGTGGATAAAAAGACTGTCCGCATTACAACGGCAGTGTTTGTGACAGTGATGACTATGCTGGCTGCAATCGCAGCGATGTTTTTTACGACCATGTCCGTTCTGGCAGCAGATGCAGGAAACTCATCGAATTCCCAGAGCACCATCAGTACAACCGTGCCGGACTCCCATAATATCCGTGTGGAAAAAAGTCACGCAGATGTAGTGATAGAAGGGGAAGAAGATCAGATAGAAGGCAACATAGATAACTTTGTTGTGGATCGTTTTGCCGAGCCGAAGATACGGATCACACCGGAAGAAGGATGGAAGGTTTCAAGGATTCTTCTGAACGGGGAAGACGTTACAGAACAGTTCCAGGACGGATATCTGACACTGGAAGAAGTCTGCGAGGATACGACACTGGTCATTGAGACAGCAGAAGATACCAGCGGCGGCGAAAGCAAAGACCCGGACAAGGATAAAGATCCGGGAAAAAATCCAGATAAGGATAAAGATCCGAATAAAGGAACACCGGGCACTGGAAAGGGACATGAATCAGAAAAAAAGACACCGTTAAATAAGCTGAAAAACCAGATGGCAGCAGTCACAGGAGACGAAGCAAGACCGATGCTTTATGCACTGGCAGCAATTGCAGCGGCAGCTGTGATCAGTGTGACGGTTATAAGAAGAAAAAATAAATAACAAAAGGGCGTATCGGTACAGATATCAAAAGATTTTATCCCCCTCTCAGGTGTTATACATCTGGGAAGGGGATAAAATATTATACAGGCATGACCTTTTCCCAATTAGCCGGTACATATTCTGGAAATGTAAACCCCTCGTATTTTGCAACAGAAAAAAGATAAACAGTATATAACAGTTGACAACAGTACTGTGCTGTTATATACTGTTTACAACAGGAGGAAACATATGAAGATTATAATCAATAATTCGTCGATGGTACCAATCTATGAACAAATTATGGAGCAGATCAAAGCACAGATTATCTCCGGAGAATTAAAAGAAAATGATATATTGCCGTCCGTGAGAACGATGGCAAAGGAACTGAAGATCAGTGCACTTACTGTGAAGAAAGCATATGATAATCTGGAAGCGGAAGGCATGACAGTCACGGTTCATGGGAAGGGAACTTATGTTGCGGCATCCAATACACAGCTGATGGAAGAAGAACGCAGAAAAGAAGTTGAGACAGATCTGGAAGCAGCGATCCAGAAGGGAAGGCGCTGCGGAATGAAAGAGGAAGAGATTCGTTCATTATTTGAACTCATCATGGAGGATGAATACTTATGTTAGAAATCAAAGGGGTTAAGAAAAGCTACGGCGAATTTCAGTTAGACTGTTCATTAAATGTAGAAAAAGGAAGAATTACTGGTCTGGTCGGAGAGAACGGAGCCGGTAAGAGTACCTTATTCAAAGCAATGCTCGGACTTATTTCTTATGATGGCGGCGAGATAAAGATCATGGGAAAAACACCGGAACAGTTAGGTGAAAAAGAGAAAGAAGAGTTGGGAGTTGTTCTGGCAGAAGCCGGATTCAGCAGTTATTTGAAAGGGAAAGATGTTGAGGCAGTTCTGGCAAGATTGTATCCAGGATTTGAGGCAGAAAAATTCCATCTGATGTGTGACAGATATCAGATTCCGTTGAATAAATTTATAAAAGAGTATTCAACAGGTACGAAAGCAAAATTGAATCTGATCATTGCATTGACACACCAGGCAGAATTTCTAATGCTGGATGAGCCGACAGCAGGACTTGATGTCGGAGCAAGGGAAGCGATGCTGGACATTTTAAGAGAATATATGGAAGAAGAGCCGGAGAGAAGCATCCTGATCAGTTCACATATTTCTTCGGATCTGGAGCATCTGTGTGATGACATCTATGTGATTCATAAAGGAAAGATTGTACTTCATGAAGAGATGGATACGATTCTTGAAAAATATGCGGTGCTGAAAGTCAGTGAGGCGCAATATCAGGCAGTGGATAAAAGTTACATTTTGAAAGAAAAAAAAGAGAACTTTGGAATTTCCTGCCTGACGAACGAGAAGCAGTATTATATAGAAAATTATCCGGAGATCGTAGTGGAGAGCGGCTCACTTGATCAGGTGATTCTTATGTTGACAGGAGGCGAGAGATAATGAAAGGAATCAGAGGACTGCTGGAAAAGGATTTTCGGTTGTTTTTCCGGCAAGGCAGCAATCTTTTTCTGATGTTGGCGTTTATGGCATTATTCTTTATACTAACGGGAAAAACAGGAGCTACCTTCATTGCAATGTATATTCCATCCGTTATGGCAGTATATTCAGGGAATACGATCAGTTATGATGAAAATGAACATGGCTACACGTATTTATTTTCTTTACCTGTAAACAAAAAAATATATGTCAGAGAAAAATACATGTTTTCCTTTATTATGACAGTGTTTGGATGGGGGATTGGAGTAATCTGTGCAGGAATTGCTGTATTCATAAAGCAGGGAGAAGTTTTTGATTTGGAAATGTTGGCAATGGAGCTGATCACAATTTTTGTGTTTCAGGCGATTGCGGGGATTGTGATTGCAATTAGGTTAAGGTTTGCAGGAGAGAAAGGACGATTTGCACTGCCAATTGCAGTTTTAATTGTTTTTGCAAGTTGTTATATAATTGGATTTTTTGTGAGGGCCAACTCGGGATTAAAAGAAAGTATTTCGTATATGATAGGAGAAACAGGCGATTTTGGAATCGCGATTGCACTGATTGTATTAAGTCTGATTGTATGGTTTGCTTCGTATAAGTACAGTATGAGAGTTATGAAAAAGAAAGAGTTTTAACAATTATAAGGATTCAGACACAAAGCATTCTGATATTCCAGGAGGGTTCGCACAATTGACAAAAGAAGGATATTTCCGACTGACCGGAAGACTGAAGCGAATCCTGTGATCGATCGGAGCAGATAAGACACCGTCAAGAGTTTATCCGATGGAAATTGAAAATGTATTGAGCAGGCATTCTGCCGTGGATAAATGTGCGGTAGTAGGAAGAAATAGAAACGGCAGAAAAATCGAAAATATAAAAAATATAGAAAAGTAAGAGCAAGAAAAATTTTGTTTGACTTTTTGAAAAAGAGGCAATATAATTACAAGAAACGAGTAGCAAGTAAGCGTAAATCCAGTTTACCGGCTACTCGTTTTTGTTTTGCAAAAAGTAAATATCGCCATGAAAAAGTGTGTAGCGTGTCAGCGTAAGTCCAGCTTATATGACAGGGTACGCACTTTTTTTGTGTCAAAAAGAAAGGAGTTTAAACGAAATGGCGGAAAGCAACAAGATGAAGGAGATGCCGGTGAATAAGCTGATGGTCCAGATGGGAATCCCGATGATCTTATCCATGGCATTGCAGGCAGTCTATAACATAGTAGACAGTGCGTTTGTGGGAAATATGAGAGTAGGCAGTGAAGCAGCACTAAATGCTTTGACACTGGTATTTCCGGTGCAGATGCTTATGGTGGCAGTGGGGATTGGAACTGGAGTAGGAACCAATGCACTTCTTGCAAGGACACTTGGACAGGGGAACAGTAAAAAAGCTGCAAAGGTAGCAGGAAACAGTCTGTTTCTTGGCATGATTATTTATGTGGTCTGCTTATTGTTTGGTATCTTTGGGGTGAAAGCATATATTTCATCGCAGACAGTAGATGCAGAAGTATTGGAGATGGGAGTCAGCTATCTGAGGATATGCTGCGTAATCTCTTTTGGTATTATTTTCTTTTCTTTATTTGAAAAGTTATT
>ENA-UPXC01002437-UPXC01002437.1-human-gut-metagenome-genome-assembly--contig:-NODE-2437-length-21960-cov-4.123109_pt1 | contig 21960 bp, 17 predicted proteins | sample MGYA00250047_ERZ773371 | MGnify/ENA primary metagenome ERZ773371 (study PRJEB29103, sample SAMN06111975) | human gut metagenome | biome: human gut; feature: ankylosing spondylitis patient; material... | reverse complement strand
GTACCCCTTCCAGGGGTCAGCAAGTACTGACCCCTCTGGGGTCTGAGCAAACCACTAGTTTACTAGTGGTTTTGATTCCTGCCGCAGCACCCATTCGATTGCCTTGGCTACGCCGTCATGGGCATTGTCATCGGTCACATGCCGGCACAGCGCCTTGACTTCGGCATTCGCGTTGCCCATTGCAATCGGCAAGGCTGCCGCGTGCAGCATTTCCAGATCGTTTTCGCTGTCTCCAACTGCGGCGGTATGCGCAAGGTCGGTGCCGTAGAGCTGGCACAGCATGGAAAGTGCGGTTGCCTTGTTCGCTGCCGGAGAAACCACCTCGACATTGTCGTCCGCAGAGCTCATCACGCGGATGCCCTCGATGCCGGACAGCACCTGCCGCACAGTTGTAATGTTCGCGCGGTCCAGACTGCGGGAAAAGATTTTATCTGCCATCACATGACCGTTTGCAATCCACTCTGCGACAGACGGCACAACTTTTTTGATGGAAAGATAGCCCTCGTTGGATTTATAACGCGCGAATGCCAGCTCATCATAAGGGGTGATGAGCAGATTTTCCGCCACATAAACCATGGTGGACAGACCGATGCGCTCGAGCGCCGCCGCCGCGCGTACCGAAGCCTCCCACGGCATGGACAGCCGCATGAAGCAGCGCTCCTCGCTGATCATGGACAGCGCCGCGCCGCCCGAGGTGACCATATAGTCATCTGCGCCCATTGCGCGGGCAAACTCGGCTGCTTCTCCGCAGATGCGCCCGGTGGAAACCACCACGCGCATACCGCGCGCCTGCGCGTCGCGTACCGCTTCGGCAGTTGATGGCTCGACCAGGTTTTTGGGGTTCAGCGCCGTCCCGTCGAGGTCGAGCGCGATCAGATCGTATTTCATACTGTCCTCCCGCTTTCAAAATTTTCTTACCTAATAAGGATACGATAAAATGGGGAAATTAGCAAGGCTGCAAAAAGGCAGCGGTCTGGACGTTTGCGGCATATCTGGAAAAGTACACAAAAACTCCACTTGAATTTTGGATATATTGATGATATAATAAACATCGTTAATGATTAACTATGTTATATATTTGGGCGGAAAGGATGTGGAACATGACCAATATCCAGCAATTTTTTGAGCTGATGTGCCGGTTTCACCGGCTGCGTGTGCCCGAGCAGATCGGGCTTCTCCCCCGCGCGGAGCATATCATTCTGGAAATACTGGGAAACGAAAAGGGCGCGGAGATGAATGCCGCGCAGATGGCGCGCCATATGCATATTTCTGCACCGGCAGTTTCCCGCACCATGCGCCGCCTGCGTGAACGCGGCTATCTGATCGAAGAACCTGATCCGATGGATCGCCGCATCACCCGCGCGCGGATTACGGACAGCGGGCGGGCGCGCCTTGCCGAGGATATCCACAGGCTGGACACCTTCATCGCGCGTGCGCTTGCACATTTGGAGCCGGGAGAAGCGGAGCAGTTTTTTGCACTGTTCGACCGCTTTTGCAGCGGGATTGAGTGCGAACTGGACGCGTGGAACGCTTAAAAAGAATCCCATAGAAAGGAAAATTTATGCACAGTATTCTTAGAAAAATGAAACCCCAGTGGAAAGCCGTGCTGCTGATTTTGCTGTGCCTGATGGCGCAGGCGGTGTGTGACCTTGCGCTGCCGACCTATACTTCGTCGCTGATCGATGTAGGCATTCAGTCAAGCGGTGTGGAATATGCCGCGCCGGCGGCAATCCGCGGCGAAAGCTTTGATGCCGTTGAGCAGTACATGACCGCCGAGGAAAAAGCCGTTTGGCAGCAAAATTATACCGAAAACGGCGGCGTTTACACCCGAAACGAAGGCGTGAATCTGCAAAAGATGGATGAAGTGCTGACCACTCCCATTGCGCAGGCGGCAATGGCGGCGCACGGCACAGCGCCCTCCCGCGCCGAACTGGATGTCATGGGCGAGCAGAACGCGCACGCGGCGGCGGTCGCGTTTGTCACGGCAGAATATCGGGCGCTTGGCATCGACCTTGCCGGCATACAGCGCGATTATCTGTGGCGCACGGGCGGGAAAATGCTGCTCATGAGCCTCGGCATGGTGCTTGCAGCCGTACTGAGCGGACTGCTTGCCGCGCGGGTCGGCGCATCCATCGGCCGCGACCTGCGCGCCAAGGTGTTCGGCAAGGTCGTGCACTTTTCGGGCGCAGAGTTTTCAAAATTTTCGACCGCATCGCTGATTACGCGCAGCACCGGTGATATTCAGCAGATTCAGCTCACTGTGACCATGCTGCTGCGTATGGTCGCTTACGCGCCCTTTCTTGCGGCGGGCGGCATCGTGATGGTTGTCCGCACGGGCGCGGATATGGAATGGATTATCCTGCTTGCTGTCGCGCTGCTGCTCGCGCTGGTCGGCACGCTGATGGGGCTTGCCATGCCAAAATTCAAGAAAATGCAGTCGCTCATTGACCGCGTCAACCTGATTGCGCGCGAAATCCTGACCGGATTGCCGGTCATCCGTGCGTTTGGCAGAGAAAAGGTTGAGGAGGAACGCTTTGACGGCGCGAACCGCAACTTGATGCGCACCATGCTGTTTACCAACCGGTGCATGTCGTTTATGATGCCGTGCATGATGCTGCTGATGAACGGCATCTCGGTGCTGATCGTATGGGTGTCCTCGCACCGCATCGACGCCGGACTGCTCGGCGTCGGGGAAATGACTGCATTCATCAGCTATACCATGATGATTGTCATGAGCTTCCTCATGCTGTCCATGATGAGCGTCATGCTGCCGCGCGCGGTGGTATCGAGCGAACGCATCGACGAAGTGCTTGCCGCAGAGCCGTCCATCCACTCCCCCAGCCAGCCTAAGGCGCCGGAGCAGCCGCGCGGCGCGGTACGCTTTGAGCATGTCTCCTTCCACTACCCGGACGCCGAGGAAGAAGTGCTGACCGGGATTGACTTTGAAGCGCTGCCCGGCAAAACCACTGCCATCATCGGTTCGACCGGCTGCGGCAAATCCACGCTTGTGAACCTCATCCCCCGCTTTTACGATGTGACGGGTGGCCGCGTGACCATTGATGGCGTGGATGTGCGGGAGATGGACGTCCATGCCCTGCGCGGTATGATCGGGTTTGCGCCGCAGAAGGGCGTGCTGTTCTCGGGTACCATTGCTTCCAATATCGCATACGGCGCGCCGGACGCTTCTGAGGAACAAATCCGCGAAGCGGCAGAGATTGCGCAGGCGTCTGAGTTTATTGAGAGCAAGCCGACCAAATTTGAAAGCCCGATTGCGCAGGGCGGCTCCAATGTCTCGGGCGGGCAGAAGCAGCGCCTTTCGATTGCGCGCGCCATTGCCCGCGCACCGCGGATTTATATTTTTGACGATACGTTTTCCGCGCTTGATTTTAAGACCGACGTGGCGCTGCGCCGTGCGCTCGGTCCCAAGACGCAGGACAGCACGGTGCTGATTGTCGCGCAGCGCATTTCCACCATCCTGTACGCCGACCAGATTCTCGTGCTGGACGACGAGGGACGGCTTGCGGGCAAGGGTACGCACAAGGAGCTGCTCGCTTCCTGTGAAACCTATCGCCAGATTGCGCGCAGCCAGCTTTCCGAAGCAGAACTGAACCAGAAGGAGGGTGCATAATATGGCGGAACATCGCAGTCATCATCGGGGTCCGGGACGCGGCTTTGTGCCCGGGGAAAAAGCAAAAAACTTCCGCGGCACCATCAAAAAGCTGCTCGGTTATATCGGCTCATACCGCATCGCGGTCATTCTGGTCGCGCTGTTCGCGGTTGGCGGCACGGTGTTCAACATCATCGGCCCCAAGGTGCTCGGTACAGCGACCACTGCCCTTGCGGCAGGCATGACCGAAAAAATCAGCGGCACGGGAAGCATTGATTTTTCAAAGATTGCACACATCCTGATTTTTGCGCTCGGGCTGTATGTGCTGAGCGCCGCGCTCACCTTCCTGCAAAGCTGGCTGATGACCGGCATCACGCAGAAAATCTGCTTCCGCATGCGCCGCGAGATCGTAGAAAAGATCGACCGCATGCCGATGCGCTACTTTGAAACGCGCACCTACGGCGAAGTGCTCTCGCGCATTACCAACGACGTCGATACGCTGAGCGTGGGGCTCAACCAGAGCGTCACCCAGCTCATCACCTCGGTATCGACCATCCTCGGCGTGCTGGTCATGATGCTGTCGATTTCGCCGCTCATGACGCTCATCACGCTCGTGCTGCTGCCGCTTTCGGTGGGGCTGATCGGTCTGGTTGTACGGTTTTCGCAGAAATATTTCCGCAGCCAGCAGGAATATCTCGGGGATATCAACGGACAGGTCGAGGAGATTTACAGCGGGCATACCATTGTGCAGGCGTTTGGTCAGGAGGAGGCAGTCTGCGAGGCGTTCCGCCGCGTCAACGACAAGCTGTACGAATCGGCATGGAAAAGCCAGTTTATGTCGGGCATGATGCACCCCATCATGGTGCTGGTCGGCAACCTCGGCTATGTGGGCGTGGCGATTTCGGGCGCCATGCTCGCCGCAGCCGGTCGCATCACCATCGGCAACATTCAGGCGTTTATCCAGTATGTGCGCAACTTCACGCAGCCGATTCAGCAGATCGCGCAGATCACCAACATGCTCCAGTCCATGGCGGCAGCCGCTGAGCGCGTGTTTGACTTCATGGACGAAGAAGAGGAAGAGCAGTCCTCGGCGAACGATTATCACCCGGGCAATATCCGCGGCGAGGTCGTATTCGACCATGTCCGCTTCGGTTACCGCCCCGAGCAGACGGTCATCAAGGATTTCTGTGCCCGCGTGCAGCCGGGACAGAAAATCGCGATTGTCGGTCCGACCGGCGCAGGCAAGACCACCATGGTCAAGCTGCTCATGCGCTATTACGATGTGCAGGGCGGCGGCATCTATCTGGATGGGCATAACATCCGCGAGTTCGGCAGACGAGGTTTGCGCGATGCGTTCGGCATGGTTTTGCAGGATACTTGGCTGTTCCAGGGAACGATTATGGAAAACCTGCGCTATGGACGCATGGACGCGACCGACGAAGAGGTCATCGCAGCCGCCAAGGCTGCGCGCGTGCACCACTTCATCCAGACCCTGCCGGGCGGCTATCAGATGGAGCTGAACGAAGAAGCCTCCAACATTTCGCAGGGACAGAAGCAGCTGCTGACCATCGCGCGCGCCATCCTTGCCGACCGTCCGGTGCTGATTCTCGACGAAGCGACCTCGTCGGTCGATACGCGCACCGAGTCCGAAATCCAGAAGGCAATGGATACGCTGGTCGCCGGGCGCACGAGCTTCATCATCGCGCACCGGCTCTCGACCATTAAAAATGCCGACCTCATCCTGTGCATGAAGGACGGCGACATCATCGAGCAGGGCAATCACGAAGAACTGATGGCGCAGGGCGGCTTCTACGCCGGACTGTACAACAGCCAGTTCGAGCAGGTGTCGTAACCCAAAAAGAGAACCGATGGCATGTCGGTTCTCTTTTTTAATTTCTGTTTAAAATATACAATTTTAAGTTGAAAATTTGTATATTTGGAAATATTGACATTTCATTTCCGATATCGTATGATGTGAACAAATATAAACGCATAAAAGCGTTATCAGAAAAGAGGGATTGTGATGATGACCGATAAGTCTTTCTGGCTGCCTAAAATTCCTTCTTTTTATGGATTTCTGATCGTGCCGTTTCATTTCCTTGCCGGACTTTATCCTGAAGACAGTTGGAATTATTGGCGGACCAATATTCTGCTTACGATCCTTTATATTCTGCTGAACGTTGCGCTGGTCGTGTACTTGTGCCGCTACTCAGACCGTGGTGCCGAGCCGCTCCGGTTCGCGGCTGTGCACTGGGGGCTGATCTTCCTGTCCGGACTGCTGTACTTGATTGTGGTTGCCATTTGGGCAGGAGGAGTTGGACCGGAGGGGATTTTCACTGATAACGTTGGGCTGATTGGGTTTTTCGCGTTTGTCTTTATCCTCCTGACCATGCCGCTGTATCCGTTTTACGCGCTGTTCCCTCGGGCTGCGCCTGTCGCGGTGTGCGTTTACGCCGGTCTGCTGACGTTCTTTTTTGTGCGCGGTCTGTACCGGATCAAACATCCCCAGAAGAAATGAAAAAAAGCCTTCCCGCTTGGGAAGGCTTTTTTATGCGCAGATTTACTTTTCCAGTTTTTCTGCCCAGTCGGCTTCCTTGAAGCCCACAAGGACGGTATCCCCGTCCACAAAGAGCGGGCGTTTCACAAGCATGCCGTCGGTGGCAAGCAGGGCAAACTGCTCGTCCTCGGACATGTCCGGCAGCTTTTTGGACAGCTCCATGGAGCGGTACAGCTGTCCCGAGGTGTTGAAGAATTTCTTCAGCGGCAGACCGCTCACCTTGTGCCATGCGCGCAGCTCGGCTTCGGTGGGGTTGTGCTCTTTGATGGGACGCAGGTCATAGGAAACGCTGTGCTCGTCCAGCCAGCGCTGCGCCTTTTTGCAGGTGGTGCATTTTTCATAACAGATGAAGATTGACATAAAAAACCTCCGGTTTCAGTGAGGAGTGAGGGGTTAGAAGTGAGGAGGTGTGGAATGCCGCGAAGCGGCGACTCAATCATCGCGCGCTGCGCGATACCGAAACTCCTACTTCCTCCCTCCTGCCTTTCTCTTACTTGTTTTGGTCTTCTGCGGCGGTGGTCGTTTTGCCCGCGACCGGGTTGGCAATCGCGTCCGCCACGGCAGCCTGATAGGTTTCATAATCGGCTGCCCACGCAGGGTCGTCCGGGTCGGTTGTGAGATGCGGATAGCGCGCGGTCAGCAGACCGGAAAAATAGTCGCTGAACCGGGTCGCACCCACGATGTCCATATGGCGCTGGTCGAAGAAATTCTTCTCTGCTGTGATGCCAATGGCGGCATAGTCCTCCTCGCGGTTGAAATCCTCGAACGGCACGCCGTACTCGGCAGCAATTTCGGCAGCGGCGTTCATGATTTGCAGGTTTTCGGGAGAGAGGTTGCTGGGCGCTTTGGTCAGCCACAGGTCGATGCCCTCTGCCTGACACAGCTCGATAAACTCGCGCAGATACTGCTCGTTTTTTGCGCTGAGCGGCAGCGTATCCGAAGCGTCCACGCCGGTCAGGTCAAAGCGGTCGATGCGGTCGCCGCCGACCTTGGGCGGCAGGATGACAAAACCCTTATAGGGGTCGCGCGTTTCGCTGCGGCGGAATGAAAAATCCTCTGCTTTGAGCGCCGCCCAGCGGGAATGATACTTGACGAAGTTGAACACCAGCGGGAAGCGCTCCCCTTTTTCGGCAGCCTGCTGCGCAAGCGCAACTTTATTTACGCTGAGCGGGATGTCGTCCATAAAAGAATGGTTGACGCTGGCATCCATGTAGTCCTTATCTTCGTAGAGCATGTTGCACTCGAGGATAACCAGTTCGGGTTTCTGCGTTTTGAGCGCCTCTTTCAGATACGTGACGCTTGCCCACATGGGCTGCATCTGGGTGGCAAACACATAGCTTTTGATGCCGGTCTGCTTCCAGATTTCAAGCGGCGAAAACGATGCATAGGCATGCGACGAACCAAAATACATCACCGAAAATTCGTCCTTCGGTTCGTTATAAAAGCCGGAGATTTTCGGGGTCATGTTCCACGGGGTTTCGAGTGATTTCCGCGCGAAGATTTCCTGAATCGGGAAAAACGTGAGCGCGAAGATCAGGCAGAAAACGACCGCCTGCAAAACGAATTTTTTGTTTTTGCTCATGGGGCGGCCTCCTTAGAACTGAAAATAGATGAACGCCGAAGCGTCAAATCCGGGACCGTATGCGCCGAAAATCAGAATCACATACAGGAACACAAAGTACAGAATCCAGCGCGGCACAAGCGGCAGGCGGGTAATCATCGGGCGGATGGGGCGCTTTTCCTTGACGATGTCTGCAATCGCGAGAATCAGGATGCAGACGACAGCAAGCCAGAACTCCGCGACGTCCAGACCGAGGGTGTAAAGCCCGAGTGAGCCGTCCGCACCGGTGAGGAACAGCGATTCAAAGGAAAAGCAGGTCACAGCGCGGTGAATCATTGCCACGCCGGTCAAAAACGACGGCGCGCGGAAGAACAGCCATGCAAGGTCGATCAGACAGAACGTGCACACGATGCGCACCGCCGACCAGATGCGGCTTTCGCGGTTGATGTGCAGCGCGGAGAGGAGTTTCAGCCGCGCGGGTTTCAAGATATCTCCCACAACCTGATACAGGCCGTTCAGACCGCCCCACGCCACATAGCTCCACTGCGCGCCGTGCCACAGACCGGAAACCGTAAACGTCACCAGGTTGTTGAAATACTTGCGTCCTTTGCCCTTGCGGTTGCCGCCGAGCGGGATGTACAGATAATCGCGGAACCACGACGACAGCGAAATGTGCCAGCGATGCCAGAACTCGCCGCACGATTTGGACAGGTACGGCTGGTTGAAGTTCTTCATCAGCGAGAAGCCGAGCACCTCGGCGGTGCCGATGGCGATGTCCGAATAGCCGCCAAAATCGCAGTAAATCTGCACGGCGAACAGCACGGTCGCCAGCACGATGGAAACGCCTGCGACCTCATTCCAGTGCCCGTAGACCTGATTGACGAGCGCCGCAACGCGGTCGGCAATGACGACTTTCTGGAAAAAGCCCCAGAGCATCAGGAGCAGGCCGTTACGCACGCGGTCGGGGTCAAAATAATGCGGCTGATTGACCTGAATCAGCAGGTTTTTGGAGCGCTCGATCGGGCCTGCGACCAGCTGCGGGAAGAACGACACAAACAGCGCGTATTTGAACAGGTTGCGCTCGGCGTAGATTTCGCCGCGGTAGACGTCCATGGTGTAGCTGAGCGCCTGAAAGGTATAAAACGAGATGCCGACCGGCAGCAGCACATCAAAGGTGGGCATTTCGATGGAAACGCCAAACAAGCCGCCGAGGGCGATAATATTGCCGGAGAAAAATCCCCAGTATTTGAAGAAGAACAGGATGGCGAGATTGAGAAGAAAGCTGAGCGCCACCCAGAGTTTTTTCCGGCGGGTTCGTTTTTTCTCGTCGGCTTCGCGGTTTTCACGGTCAATCAGCAGACCGCTCAGGAAGGTGATGACCGTTGAGGTCGCGATGAGCACCGCATACCGCGGGTTCCAGCACATATAAAAATAGTAGCTGGTGACGAGCAGCCAGACCCACCGCACGCGCTGCGGGAATGCAAAATACAGCAGCGTCACCAGTGGGAAAAAGATCAGAAATTGCAGAGAATTGAAGATCATATGTTGTCCTCGGTCGGGGTGGATGGAAGTACTCTCCGTCTGCGGAGGGAATGGGGAAGGTTGTTAGCCTGCCCCGCTCATTGTATCAAAAGCGGCAAAATAATGCAACCAAAGCATAAAATCCTGCCGAATTTAGCAGGATTTTAACGGCGGTTTCAGTTTTCGGTCTGTGCCTCGAACAGTTCGGGCGCGGTTTCGGGGGTGTCTTTCGCCGTGTTGCGGGTCAGCAGCACAAGCAGAGCGAACATCCATACGCCCGATGCGAGGAAGCAGACATAGCGCAGCAGGGTTTCCGGAGAAAACGTGACCGCCGCCGCGCCCGATGCGAGCGAAATGCCCGCGCCGCCGACACAGGCGATGCACAGGATCACGGCAAGACCTGCGGAGAATACAAAACGAGCAGGGTTCGCTGTGGAGTACAGGAAGCCTGCGAGCGTATAAAAGGCATAGGTCAGCAAAATGGCAGCCAGCAGCTCGAAGCCATACAGCCCGACAAACGGGGATGCGCCGTTGTCCTTGAACGTGATGATGAGGTCAAAGCACGACCAGAACATGGGAAGGATGGTAAGCATCGCGTTTGATGCGCTGATGGACTTGCGGCTGAGCGCGGACGCAAGTCCGATCAAGCAGCCGCCAGTCAGGATGGCGAGAATCCAGAGCAAAATCATGGGCAGGGTTGCGAGGGGGGAAACCGGCGCGGTCAGCATCATTTCTGGATCGGATGCAGGGGCGCCGCCCGCAACGGTCTGATACAGACCCAGTGCGCCGGCAGCCATCATGGCAAGCCCCGCAATGACGGAAACCATCTTGAACAGCGTGTCGCTGCCCGCAAAAGCAGCCTCGAACTGGATGCCGCGGTTCTTGCGGTAGGTGCGTGCAATCAGGAGCAGCGCGACCGCCATGACAGCGCTCAGCGCAATCAGTCCGGTTTCCGCAGGATTTCCGGGAACCGGCAGGCCGGTGCCGGCTTCGTAGCCGGATATGAGATTCAAACCGCGCAGCACAGCGCCAATGAGCGCCGCCGCGCCGACGAGTACCGGAGTAAGGACTTTGAGTTTCATGGGGTTTTTCCTCCCTGATCGATGGGATTTACAAAAATCTGCGTTTTGCACAGACAAGATGTGCAGATACTATTAGTATAGCAAAATTCTGCTCCAAAACACAGTGGCAACTCCGCCAAAGCACGGCGCGGCGCGCGGGGTGAAATTGTCGGAGTTGCCGCCGGGGGTCCCCTCTCCCCTGCCCTGCCCCTTGTAAAATCAGAAAAAAGAGCGGCTTTCCCTTGTATCAAACCGCATTGTTTGTTAAACTATATATTGATTAGAAATCCCGCCCAGCGCGGCAAAAGTTTATTTGAGATTAGGAGTGTATCATACATGGCAAATCCAGTAGTTACCATTGAAATGGAAAATGGCGACATCATCAAGGCGGAACTGTACCCCGAAATTGCCCCGAATACGGTCAATAACTTCATTTCCCTTGTGAAGAAGGGCTTTTACGACGGCCTGATTTTCCACCGCGTTATCCCGGGCTTCATGATTCAGGGCGGCGACCCGGAAGGCACCGGCGTAGGCGGCCCCGGCTATGAGATTCGCGGCGAGTTTACGGCGAACGGCTTCCAGAACGACCTCAACCATACCCGCGGCGTGCTGAGCATGGCGCGCACCGCGATTCCGGATTCGGCAGGCTCTCAGTTCTTCATCATGACCGAGGATTCCCCGCATCTGGACGGCGAGTATGCGTCCTTCGGTATGGTGCTCGAGGGCATGGAAGCTGTGGATACCATCGTCAACACCAAGCGCGACTGGCACGACCGCCCGCGCGAGAAGCAGGCGATGAAAAAGGTCACCGTCGAGACGTTCGGCGTCGAGTACCCGGAACCGGAAACCATCTGATAAAAGTTGGGAGTTAGGAATTAGGAGTGAGGAGGTGCGGAACGCCGCGAAGCGGCGATACTAAACTCCACCCTCCTACCTCCTCCCTTCTCACTCATTCAAAGAGGCGCATTTCAAATGATGCATTACACCAATCGAGATCAATTTATCGTGTCCGCGCCCGGCTGCATGTATACCGACCCGGACAGTCTGGAATCCATTATGGCGGGCAATGAGCGCGGCGCGAACGGCTGCACCCTCCCGCTCGATATGACCCGGGACGGGATTGCGGTCCTGTGCTCCCATGGCGGTTTCCGTGATACGGAAGGTACCTTTCATGCAGCCGGTGAGGCAGAATATATCGAGCTGCGCCGGTTTTTCCCCAAGATTGTCGCTGTGGGTCAGGCAATCGAACTTGCGAAATCCTGCGCGGCAAAAATTTGCATTGACCTGAAAAATCCGGCGGTCTGTCCGCAGGTCAAGATCGCGCTGAGCCATGCCGACTATCTGGATAACGCTTATTTCGGCGGGCTGGATTTGCCGGCTGCGGCTGCTGCGGCGCGGAAAAATCCGGCGCTGCATATGATGGGCGATCTGCCCGGTACGCCTGCCGATGTGACCGCGCTGATTCGTGCGACGCAGGAAGCCGGACTGTTCGGTCTGCGCGCCGCCCCCGCGGTAATGACGGCAGAGCTATGCGAGGAAGCGCTGCGCTGTGGCCTGTTCCTTGCATCGACCGAGACTACGGACACAGAAGAGCTTGCGCGTATGCTGGAGTTCGGCGTCAATTTTATCGAGACCGAACGACCCGACTTGGCGCAGTCCCTGCTGCCGTCCATGCCGGACGAGGAGTAACAAAAGCCGCGACGGAATGCTGTCGCGGCTTTTTATGCGAGCAGCGAAATGGAGAGTGAGGAGTTAGGAGGTAGGAGTGAGAAGGGGCAGAACGCCGCGAAGCGGCGATTCAATTATCGCGCCCTGCGCGATTCCGAAACTCCTCCCTTCTCCCTCCTCCCTTCTCCCTCCTCCCTCCTCCCTCCTCCCTCCTCCCTCCTCCCTCCTCCCTTCGCTCTCCACACTTTAAGAAAGGATTCCGATACCATTGGCTGATATCACCGTACAAAACCTGACAAAATATTATGGCGACCGTCTGATCCTGTCTGATCTGACCTTTGACATCCAGCCGGGTGAAAAGGTGGCGATTCTCGGACCGAACGGCACAGGCAAAACCACGCTGCTGCATATTCTTGCCGGACGGCTGGAGTATGACGGCGGTCATGTATCCATCGGTGACCGCAAAACGGTCGGCATGATCGACCAGATGCCCAATTTCCCGGACGAGGTCACGGTTGAAGATGTGCTGCGCTCGGCGTTCCGCGCGGCAGACGCTGTGCGCAGCGAGATGGAAATTCTCGAAGCAGAAATGGCGGCGCAGCCTGAAAATGAAACACTGCTGCGCCGCTATGGAACGCTTCAGCAAAAGCTGGACGCCCTCGGCGGCTATAACCGCGATTTTGAGGTGGACAAGGTCTGCAACGGTCTGGACATCCCCCCTGCCCGCCGCGAACAGCCGTTTAATCAGCTTTCGGGCGGCGAAAAAACGCGCGTGAACCTCGCGCGCATCATTTTGGAGCAGACCGACATCCTGCTGCTCGACGAGCCGACCAACCACCTTGACATGGATGCGGTGCGCTGGCTGGGAGACTATCTCGAGGGCTACACGGGCACGGTTGTCACAGTTTCGCATGACCGCTATTTCCTCGACCAGTGCTGCGACCGGATTATTGAGGTGCACGATCACACGGTTGAGTTTTATGCAGGCTCGTATTCGTATTATGCGGTCGAGCGTGAGCGCCGCTATGAGCAGCAGCTGCGAGAGCACGAAAACCAGATGGCGGAAAAAAAGCGGCTCGAGGGCGTGGCGCGCATCATGCACGAGCACGGTACCGAGCACCTTGCCAAGCGCGCGGCGTCCATCGAAAAGCGGATTGCACGCATGAAGGTCACTGACCGCCCGCGCCGTGATAAGCAGATGAGCGTGTCTTTTGGCGACCCGAATTATGAAACCGAGGATGTGCTCAAGGTTCGCGGAATTACAAAAAGTTATGATGGTCGAAAGATATTACAGGATGTAACATTCAATGTGCGCAATGGAGAGCGTGTTGCCATTCTGGGCGACAATGGCGCGGGAAAAACTACGCTGCTGAAGATTTTGCTCGGCGAGGAAACCGCGGACGACGGTACGATTAAAAAGGGCGTGGGGCTGCGCCCGGCGTATCTGCCGCAGCTCGTCCATTTTGCAAATGAAAACCGCAACCTCATCGACACGCTCATTTACGATAAGAATGTGACCATGCAGACCGCGCGCAACCGCTTGGGCGCGTTCAAATTTTCGGGCGAGGATCAGCTCAAGACGGTTTCCACCCTGTCGGGCGGCGAGAAAAGCCGCCTGCGCCTGTGTGAGCTGATGTATGACCCGCTGAACATGCTCATCCTCGACGAGCCGACCAACCATCTCGATCTCATGAGCCGCGAATGGATCGAGGAAGCCGTGGAAGCGTTCACGGGCACGCTGCTGTTCGTCTCACATGACCGGTACTTTGTGGAGCGGTTTGCAACGCGGATTCTCTACCTCGAAAATGGAGAATATATTGACTATACGGGCAGTTATGAGCAGTTTTTGGCATATCGGGAGCGGTTAAAGTCGGAAAAGGCTTGTATTGCACCCTCCTTCCCTGCTGAGAAAAAGCAGGCGCCGAAGGCAGAAAAACCCAAGCCGAAGGGCGGCACAAAGAATATTACGAAACGCATCGGTGTGCTGGAACGCGAAATCAGCCAGCTTGAAGCGCAGCTTGCCGATTTGGACAGCCGCATCAACCACAACGCCGCCGACCCGGAAAAGCTGATGGGTTTGCTCGCGGAAAAGGAGGAAGCGGATACCGAACTGCTCGAAAAAATGGAAGAATGGGAGCGCTTGAGCGAGGAGTTGGAAGGCTGATGAATAAGCTCGAAGTAAAAGTATGGGCGGCGCTTGCGTGCATTTTTGGCGTGCTCGGCGGCGCATGCCTGACATGGGCGCCGATTCGGTTCGGCACAGTGTTTCTCGGTGCGCTTGCAGTCGGCTGCGCGGGTGAAGCGATCATGGTGGCTTACGCGGAACGCAGCGCAGCCTGCCGACGGGTAGCTGTGCTCGGACGGGTGCTTTTTGGACTATTTCTTGCCTCTTTTGTGGGGATTCAGGGGTTAATTTTGTCCGGAGAGCGCACCGATGACGCGGTATATGATGCGGATTATGTGCTCGTATTGGGTGCGCATATCTATTCCGACCGCCCCTCGGCAGCGCTGCAAAGCCGTCTCGATACGGCGGCGGCGCTGCTCGAGCAAAATCCGGACGCCAAGTTGGTGCTTTGCGGCGGGCAGGGACCGGACGAGGTCATGCCCGAAGCGCACATGATGGAGCGCTATCTGCTGAAGCAAGGCGTGCCTGCGCACGCGCTGCTGATTGAGGACAAGTCCAGCAACACCATTCAGAATATTGCAAATGCAAAGGCGGAATTTGACCTTGCAGGGCGCAAAACTGCGGTGATTACGAATGAATTTCACCTTGCGCGTGCCCGGCGGCTCATGGAGCAGGCTGGACTGGAGCCTGCGGGCATGCCCGCCCCCACGCCCTATTTTTCCCTGCGGCTGGTGAGCCATCTGCGGGAATACTGCTCCACGCTTGGACTGATTTTGACCGGGCGATATTTTTAAAGAAATCATTCAAAATGTTAACTATGGAGGACAAGGCATGCAAATTGCAGACCTGCACATCCATTCCAAATATTCGCGCGCGACAAGCCGGGACTGCGATGCGCCCCATCTGGATCTGTGGGCGCGCCGCAAGGGAATTTCAATCGTCGGCACAGGAGATTTTACCCATCCGGCATGGCGGGAGGAGCTGAAAACAGCCCTTTCCCCTGCTGAGGATGGGTTTTATACGCTGCATGAGGATAGTCGCCTGCCGGATGCGCCTGTGGGCGATGCGCCCCGTTTTGTCATTTCCGGGGAAATCAGTTCCATTTACAAGAAGGACGGCAGGGTGCGCAAGGTGCATAACCTGATTTTGCTGCCCGGTCTGGAGCAAGCTGAAATCCTGTCGAAACGTTTGGAAGCAATCGGGAACCTCCATTCGGATGGGCGGCCGATTCTGGGGCTGGACAGCCGCGATCTGCTCGAAATCACGCTGGACGTCTGCCCGCGTGCAGTTTTCATTCCTGCACATATCTGGACGCCGCATTTTTCGCTGTTCGGCGCGTTTTCCGGCTTTGACACGCTCGAGGATTGCTTCGGGGATCTGTCCGGAGAGATTCATGCACTGGAAACCGGACTGTCCTCCGACCCGGATATGAACGCGCGGGTGTCGGCGCTCGACCGGTATACGCTCGTGTCCAATTCGGATGCACACTCCCCCGGAAAACTTGGGCGCGAAGCCAATCTGCTCGACATCGACTGGAGTTACGATGCGCTCGCAGACGCGCTACAAGGGCGTAATTCGGCAGGTTTTCGCGGTACAATCGAATTTTTTCCCGAGGAAGGCAAGTATCATCTGGACGGACACCGCAGCTGCGGCGTGTGCCTGACTCCGGCGGAAACGATACGGTATGGCGGACGCTGTCCAGTCTGCGGCGGGAAAATTACAATCGGTGTGGAACACCGCATCGAAGAGCTTGCCGACCGCCCGGTGGGAGCAAAACGCGAAATGCCCTTTGAGAGCCTCGCCCCCCTGCCCGAGGTCATCGCGGCATCAACCGGCGCAAGTTCGACAGGCAAGCGCGTGCAGGAGCAGTATGCACGCATGCTGCGCGAATTGGGACCGGAGTTTTACATCCTGCGCGAAGCGCCGCTCGCCGATGTAGGGCAGGTCGCGGGTGCATGGGTGCAGGAAGGTCTGCGCCGTCTGCGTGCGGGTGAAGTGGTGCGAAAACCCGGATTTGATGGGCAATACGGCGTGATTGAGCTGCTTTCGCAGGCGGAAATCGGGGCAATGAGCGGACAGGTGAGCCTGTTTGGAACACCCGAGCCGCCTCGTGCGCAAAGTATACACGAGGACGCGGAACAGCTTATACTCGAACCGGCAGAAAGAACCACAAAAACATATCTTTCTTCCACAGAAAACTGCTTAAATGCGGAACAACGCGCCGCAGTATGCACCACAGCGCGGGTAACAGCGGTAACAGCCGGTCCGGGCACCGGAAAAACGCAGACGCTTACAGAGCGCATCGCATATATGATTGGAACGCTCGGCATTCCCGCGTCACAGATTGTGGCGGTGACCTTTACCCGTCAGGCAGCGGAAGGGCTGCGGCAGCGGCTGGCACAGACGCTGGGTGGGATGCGTGCAATTCGCGGTCTTACCGTAGGAACGTTCCACGCGATTGCATGGGAAAAACGGCAGGCGCGCGGGCAAAAAGGCACGCTTCTTGCACCGGATGAGGCGCTTGCGCTGGCGGAACAGAGCGTGCGCGAAATCGGTTGGGATGGCACGCCGGCGAAATTTTTACAGGCAGTTTCCGCGCTGAAAAATGGCGTGGAAGAAGAACGCGCCGGACTGCTGCACGAGTACGCTGCGGTCTACGACTGGAAGCTGCGCGTGAATGGCGCGGTGGATTATGATGATCTGCTGCTCGATGAATTGGCGTTTTGCAGTGAAGAAAAGCGACGAAAAAAGCCGACTCATGTGCTCGTTGACGAGTTTCAGGACGTAAATAATACCCAGTATCAGCTTGCGCGCGCGTGGAGCAGATACGGGACACTGTTTGTCATCGGCGACCCGGATCAGGCGATTTACGGGTTCCGCGGCGCGTCGGACGATTGCTTTGCGCGCCTTGCAGCTGAAGAGCCTGCATTGTATTCGGTGCGGTTAGTCCGGAATTATCGCGCGGCGCCGGAAATTTTAGCGTGCACCCAACCGGTTATCGCGTGCAATCCGGGCGGTGCGCGCCCCCTCTCCCCTACCCGTGCCGCAGGCGGCGTGGTGCGTCTTGTTCGTGCCAATGCGCCGGGCGATGAAGCAAGCTTTGTGGCGCGTGACATTGCACACATGGTCGGCGGCGTGGATATGCTTGCCGCCGGTCGGCGGGATGCGTGTCTGGCAATGCGCAGTTTTGGGGAAATTGCGGTGCTGTGCCGCACGCGCAGGCAGCTTGATCGTTTGGAGCGAACCTTGGCGCGTGCCGGAATTCCCTGTCAGGTTGTAGGGCGCGGCGACTATTTGACTGCGGCATGCGTGCATGGCGTGCTCAGCTTCCTGCGTTTTTTGAGAAATCCACAGGATACCGCTGCGCTGCGTACCGCATTGCGTGCGGTGTGGACGTGCCCGGAAGACCGGGTGCAGGGCTTTGCCGCGCAATATGAGGACGTTTCTGCGGATGTGTCCGCGCAGGAATTGATTTCACGCGGCGCACCGTATGCGGAGGACGGCAGGCTGCGGCTCGTTCTGCGGGAGATTGAGACCCTCTCCCCCACCCTGAAAAGGGCAAAACCGGTCAAGCTGCTCACCGATTGGGCGGAACGGCATGGGTTATCCGATGATGCGGATTTTACTCAGTTTATTCAGCTTGGCGCGTTTTATAAGGACATTTTCGCGCTTTTAGATGGGGTTTTGTTGGGTTCTGAGGGGGATTTGCTCCGCAGAAGCAAGCAGAAATATGATGCTGGCGCAGTCACCCTTTCCACGATGCATGGGGCAAAGGGTTTGGAATTTGGTGCGGTCTATCTGTGCGGTCTTACGCGGGGCTGCGTGCCGCTTGAGAGTTCTGCACAGCCTGTGGATATCTCTGAGGAACGCCGCCTGTTCTATGTGGGCATGACGCGTGCAAAAGATGAACTGGTACTCGTATCGCAGGAGCAGCCGTCGCCTTTTTTGGATGAAATTCCGGCGGGAACTTACGAAGAAGAGTACGCGTCCGGACGGAGCGGCTTGGAGGGCGTGCAGCTGAGCCTGTTTTGAACGCGAAATCGGTGATTGACAAACCGGCAGAAAAAAGGTACGCTGATAACACAGTTTCAGAATGTGAGGGAAGAATCATGATTACAGTTGGCATGAAAGGTACGCATGAGTTGACAGTGACGGAAGAGCTGCTTGCAAATAAGGTAGGCAGCGGCTTGGTATCCGTTTTTGCAACTCCGATGATGATTGCAGGAATTGAGGGGACGGCGGCGGCTTCGGTTGCATCCGAACTGGAAGCGGGCAAAACGACGGTAGGAACCCTGATGAATGTCACCCATGTAGCGGCAACCCCGGCGGGCATGAAGGTACGCTTTGAAACCGAGCTGACCGAAATTGCCCCGAACGGAAAAATGCTGACATTCAAGGTCGCTGCCTATGACGAAAAGGGACTGATTGGGGAAGGCACACATCAGCGCGCAATCGTCGATCAGGCGCGTTTTGAAGCCAAGGCACAGGCAAAACTGGGATAAAAGCACACAAAAAATCCGCCCATTGAGCTGAGCATGCTCAGAGGGCGGATTTTTCATATGCAGGTTAAAACAGGGCTTTGATCTGATCCAGATGGTCGATTGCCATTTGGTATCCGTGCTCATAATTTCGCCTGAGCATGCTCACATCTTTTTCAAAAGAGTTCAGCGGATAATTCGGACGCAGCAGAACGGTATCTTCCGGCTGTTTTTTCACGAGTTGTTCGCAGAAACATACCGTATCGTTATACCGTTTTGCGCGGCTGAGCATGGTTTCGGACAGCTGCGGATATTTGCGGTGCAGCGCATGGGCGGCGGCGCGTGTGCTGCCGGTGGTGGTTTTGCGATATCCCTCCGGTCGGGTCAGAACAATCAGATTTTTCTCGCTGCCGTCGTGCAGCGCCTTGACAATCGGGATGGAATCTGCCAAACCGCCGTCATAATAGGGTACGCCGCCCATCTCGATCGCAGGGAAATAAAAGGGAATTGCGCAGGTTGCGCGCAGCATGGTGCACGGAAGGTCGAGCTGCATACCGTCAAGATATTCTGCCTTTCCGGTTTGTGCATTGGTTACGCCGACAAGAATGCGCCCTTTGTAGGCATTGAAAGCATCCCAGTCAAATGGCAGCAATTTGTTCGGAATTTCGTCAAATACGAAGTCTAAGCCGAACATAGAACGGCATTTTGGGTAATTCCGAAGAGAAAGATAACGCTTGTCGTTGCGGTATTTGGTGAACACTTCAAGATTTCGTCCGCGTTGGCGGGACAAATAAGAATACGCGTAGGTGATGCCTGCCGACACGCCGATGACGTAATCGAACATCAGATCGTGGTCGAGCAGGGCATCGAGTACACCGCAGGAATAAACTGGGCGGAATGTGCCGCCCTCTAAAATCAGTCCGGGCATGTTTCATTTACCTTTCCGTGAGGGGTTGGGGTGAGTACAAAATCAATCTGACCGCTTGCGCGGTTTGCCGCCACAAGGCGCACGCAAACCGGTGTGCCAATTGTATAGCGCACGCCGGCGCGATTGGTAAGCGCCATTTTCTGGTCGTCGTATTCAAAATATCCAGGCAGCGATTCGATACGGATGAGACCCTCCGCGCCGTTCGGGAGGGAGACGAAAAGACCGAACGCCTGCACGCCGGATACTTCGCCGTCAAAATCCTGCCCGAGGAACTGCTCCATATACGCCGCGATGAACAGCTTGTCGATGTCGCGCTCTGCGGTGTCCGCAGCCAATTCACGGGTTGTGGACTGGCTTGCGGCATTTTCACAAAATTCGTAATCCGCGCGCGTGAACGCATCGCCGGAAAGCGCCTTTTGCAGCATGCGATGGGTTGCAAGATCGGGATAGCGGCGGATTGGGGACGTAAAATGCAGGTAATATTTCGCCTGCAAGCCGTAATGCCCCAGGTTTTCTTCGGCATAGCGTGCGCGGGCAAGCGAACGCAGCAGCAGGGTGGGCAGGGCACGCTGGCGCGGATCGTCCGCAGCCTTGTCGAGCACAAGCTGTAATTGCTTGGTATCCTGCGGCTTGCTGGGATCGATGCGGTATCCGAACGGGCGTGCAAATTGCGCGAATACCCGCAGCTTTTCCGGGTCCGGGTTTTCGTGCACGCGGAATACCGCCGGGTTTCCGTGTTTGTCCATGTATTCCGCGACCGCCTCATTTGCTTGAAGCATGAATTCTTCGATCATTTTTTCGGCGCGTCCACGCGTGCGGTAACCGAGTGCCACCGGTTCTCCCTGTTCGTCCACTGTGATTTCAGCTTCCGGAATATCGAGGTCGAGCGCGCCGCGCTCCATGCGGCGTTTACGCAGTACATCGGCTAATTCTGCCATTTTTTTGACGGTTTCTGTTAGAAAATCATATTTTTCGGTCAGTTCTGCATCGCCGTCCAGAATTTTATTGACGTTGTTGTAGGTCATGCGCGCCTTGGAGCAGATGACCGACTTGGAAAATTCAGCCTTGTGCCGGCGGCCGTCCGCACCGATTTCCAGGAAAGCCGAAAAGGTCAGCCGGTCTTCGCCGGGTACAAGTGAGCACAGCCCGTCGGACAGCGCGAATGGCAGCATGGGGACGACATGACCGGGATAGTAGACCGAAGTGCTGCGGCGGTAGGCATCGTCATCCAGTGGGCTGCCGGGGGTGACATAGTGCGACACATCCGCAATGTGCACGCCGAGCAGCACGCGACCGTTTTCGAGCGGCGTGAGGGAAATGGCATCGTCGAAATCCTTGGCGCTGTCGCCGTCAATGGTAAAAATCAATTCGTCCCGCAGATCGCGCCGTCCGGCAAGCGCGTCCAGCGGGATGCGGTCACCAAGGCTTTGCGCCTGTGCAGCGGTTTCCGGAGAAAATGCCTCATAGATGCCGTTTTCATGCAGGATTGCGGCGATAGATGCCTGCATCGTGCCGTTTTCGCCGAAAACCTGGGTAACAGCCGCCTGAGGTAAAACCTTGCCTTCTCCGTAGTACATCATGCGCACCGCGACGCGGTCACCCGGCTGCGCGCCGTTTAAGTGCGCCTTTGGCAGGATGATTTCCGGGAATTTTTTGCTTGCAGGCTCGAGCACACACGTTTTGCCGCGGCGGCGCACTGCACCGACAATTTCTTCGCGGCTGCGTTCGAGAATGCGCACCACTTCGCCCTCACGGCGGGGGGCACCGTCCCGGCGGCGTCCGCCTTCGCGGATTTGGATGAGCACGTGGTCACCCTGCCACGCGCCGCCGCCCGCCTGCGGGGGAATGAAGATATCGCCGCGGTCATCTTTTTCGTCGGGTGCGACAAAGCCGAAGCCGCGCTCGGTTGCCAGATATGTGCCTGCAATACAGCCGAAATGGGCAGCCTGCGCCAGACGGTTTTTCTTATTTTTCACGATTTGACCGCTCTGGGTCAAGCGCTGCACACAGGTTTTCAGTTCCTGTTTGCCGATGCCGGGCAGCAGGCGGCGCAACTCTTCGATGCGCATGGGGCGCGCGAGCAGTTCAAAAATTTCACGGTCAAGCTGTTGCATGAGAATCCTCCTTTCAAAGAGGGACATGGGGGACTAAATCTGACTTTATTATACGCCGTTTGCGGAGCATTTAAAAGAGGGAGACATTTTGCTTTTTCGGCACAAATCAAGAAAAAGAAAAAAATCTGAAAAAACCTGTTGACAAACCACGCATTATCCGGTATATTAATAGAGCACTTTGCAAATGGCTCGGTAGCTCAGTCGGTTAGAGCGCCGGCCTGTCACGCCGGAGGTCGAGGGTTCAAGTCCCTTCCGAGTCGCCATTTGCCTCTGTAGCTCAGTCGGTAGAGCAGGGGACTGAAAATCCCCGTGTCGGTGGTTCGATTCCGCCCGGAGGCAC
>ENA-UPXC01002426-UPXC01002426.1-human-gut-metagenome-genome-assembly--contig:-NODE-2426-length-22079-cov-4.595582_pt1 | contig 22079 bp, 18 predicted proteins | sample MGYA00250047_ERZ773371 | MGnify/ENA primary metagenome ERZ773371 (study PRJEB29103, sample SAMN06111975) | human gut metagenome | biome: human gut; feature: ankylosing spondylitis patient; material... | reverse complement strand
TCAGGATTACCCGGATCGCACTCATTCAAGGCCTCGGCATAATTCAGATAAGCCTCGCCCAAACGGTAAAGGATACCTGTATCTTTGCGGTATGTGCGGTTTTGGGCGGGGTCAACCTGCTGCTTGGAAACTTCGCAGGAGCATTGAATTTGCTGATCAACGGGGGCTATATTTTAGTCCTCTATACTCCATCCATTCGGAGGCGATTTCGCGTGATAAAAGATACGCCCATGATTATTCTGGGCATTACCGGCCCCACCGGGGCAGGGAAGACCACCGCGCTGCGGGAGATCGAAAAGCTGGGGGGCGCGGTCATCGACTGTGACGCGGTGTACCACGACCTTCTGGAAAGTGATATTACCTTGCAGGGTATGCTGGAGAGTGCCTTTGGCCCGCTGCGGGACGAGAGCGGAGCCATCGACCGAAAAAAGCTGGGGGCCATTGTTTTTGGTGACCCAGAGAAGCTGGAGAAGCTCAATGCCATTGCCCAGACCGCCACGGTGAAGCGGACCCAGGAGCTCTTGGAGGAGTACCGCGCCAAGGGAAGGAACTTAGTGGCCATCGACGCCATTGCCCTGCTGGAGAGCCCGCTGGCCCAGCTGTGTGATGCCACCATTGCAGTGATTGCACCCCCTGAGGTGCGGGTGCAGCGCATCATGGCCCGGGAGGGCATCTCGGAGGAGTACGCCTGGTCCCGGGTGAAGGCCCAGAAGAGTGACGACTACTTTACCCAGGGCTGCGGCTATACCTTATATAATGACTGCGCCCAGGCGGAGGAATTTGCCCGCCAGGCCAGAACGTTGGTAGAATCGATTTTACAGGAACACATACAATAAAGGTACAAAGGAGGTTTTTCCAATGGATGAGAAAAAAGAACTGACCCGGGGCGAGGAGCTGCGCCGTGCCCTGAGCTACAATAAAAAGAACGGCTATGACCGTATGAATCCCCAGGAGCTGGAGCCCATGGAGGCCTACTGCACCGGCTACAAGCAGTTTTTGGATGCGGGCAAGACGGAGCGGGAGTGCGTGGAGCGGGCGGTGGCCCTGGCCAAGGACGCCGGCTTCCGGCCCTATGAGCGGGGCATGGCTCTCAAGCCCGGGGACAAGGTGTATCGGGTGAACCGGGGCAAGGCGGTAATGCTGGCCGTCATGGGCCAGGAGAATCTGGACAAGGGCGCCAACATCGGCGCGGCCCACATCGACTCCCCCCGCCTGGATCTGAAGCAGAGCCCCCTCTACGAGGCCGACGAGCTCTCCTTCCTCAAGACCCACTACTACGGCGGCCTGCGCAAGTACCAGTGGGTGACCATCCCCCTGGAGCTCCACGGCGTAGTGGCCCTGAAAAACGGGGATGTGATTCGGGTCTCCGTGGGCAACGGAGAAGGGGACCCCAAGTTTACCATTGACGATCTGCTGCCCCACCTGGGCGTGGAGCAGTCCAAGAAGGCCCTGAGCGAAGCTATCCCGGCGGAGAGCCTGAACATTCTGGTGGGCAGCCGTCCTCTGGCCGACGACGAGGGCAGCGACCGGGTGAAGATCGCCATTTTGGAGCTCTTGAACCGCAAGTACGGCATCGTGGAGGAGGACTTTATCTCCGCGGAGCTGTCCGCCGTCCCCGCCTTCAACGCCTGCGATATTGGCTTTGACCGCTCTCTCATCGGAGCCTACGGCCACGACGACCGGGTGTGCGGCTACGCCTGCCTGGCCGCTCTGTTCCAGCTGGATACGCCCCGGCGCACCGCCGTGTGTATGCTGGCCGACAAGGAGGAGATCGGCTCTGAGGGTGTGACCGGCATGAAGTCCGCCGCGTTTGATACCTTCATGGCCGACCTGTGCGCCGGTCAGGGGGTGTCTCTGCGCTCCTGCTACGAGGCCTCCTTCTGCTTGTCTGCCGACGTGACGGCCGCCTACGACCCCAACTTTGCCGAGGTCTACGAGAAGCGCAACAGCGCTCTGGTGAACTACGGCATGGGCCTGTGCAAGTACACCGGCGCCCGAGGCAAGTCGGGCGCTTCCGACGCCTCCGCCGAGCTGGTGGCCTATGTGCGCAAGGTGCTGGATGAGGCCGACGTGGTGTGGCAGATGGCCGAGCTGGGCAAGGTGGATGCCGGCGGCGGCGGCACCGTGGCCATGTTCATGGCCGAGCGGAACATCGACACCCTGGACGCGGGGGTTCCTGTCCTCAGCATGCACGCACCCTTTGAGACGGTGAGCAAGCTGGACTGCTATATGACCTTTAAGGGTATGAAGGCCATCTACGAGGCTTAACTCTTTTCTTGAAAGAAAAGAATTAAAAGAACGTTTTGCGAAACTTCGTTTCGCCTCACTGATTCTGCCTCCGTTGGAGCGAAAACTCCGGCGGAGGCAGTTTTTTGTTTATTTCGCTCCAATCCGGTCATCCTAACCCTGGGAAAGGAGCGGACGTATGGACGAAAACAAGGATTTACAGGAAAATACCCCGGAGACCACGAAGGAGGAAAATCCTATTTTGGAGTATGGCTCCTCCATCATCCAGACCAGCAAGGGCACGGTCCACGTGCTGACCATTGTCGGCCAGGTGGAGGGCCACCAGGTGCTGCCCCCCAGCAGTAAGAGTACCAAATATGAGCACGTGATGCCTCTGCTGGCTATGGTGGAGGAGAGCGAGGCCATCGACGGGCTGCTGGTGCTGCTAAACACAGTGGGCGGCGACGTGGAGGCGGGCCTTGGCATCGCCGAGCTCATCGCCGGCATGTCCAAGCCCACCGTCTCCCTGGTGCTGGGGGGCGGACACTCCATCGGAGTGCCTCTGGCGGTGTCGGCCAAGCGGTCGTTCATCGCCCCCTCGGCGGCCATGACCATCCACCCGGTGCGGCTCAACGGCCTGGTGATCGGTGTGCCCCAGACCTTCTATTACTTTGAGCGGGTGCAGGAGCGCATCACTCAGTTTGTCACCGCCAACAGCAAGATCAAGCGGGAGACCTTCACCGAGCTGATGCTGAAAACCGGCGAGCTGGCCGCCGATGTGGGCAGCGTGATCTACGGCCAGGAGGCGGTGGAGTTGGGGCTGATCGACGAGATCGGCGGGCTGTCCTCGGCCTTGGATTGCCTGCACGGGATGATCCGAGAGCGGCGTACCCGGGAAGAGCAGCATTAGGAAAGAACTTCGGCGCTTTGGCGGCAGCGGGCCGCCGGAGCGCCGAAGCTTTTTGCGGTTTATTAAAATTTTGCGAAAGTTTCTGGAAACGGTGGCAAAGGCGGGGGAGATAGGATATAATCAAACAGAAAGAAGCCGAGTCCGGCAGGGGAGAGGTACCCCTCTCTCCGGAATAAATAGAAAAGGACGATGAACTGATGCCTACCAATACCTATGAGAGCCCCCTTTCCTCCCGCTACGCCAGCGACGAGATGCTCTATCTCTTCTCTGCGGATAAGAAATTCACCACCTGGCGGCGGCTGTGGGTTGCCCTGGCCCGGGCCGAGATGGAGCTGGGCCTGCCCATTACCCAGGAGCAGGTGGATGAGCTGGAGGCCCACATCAACGATATCGACTATGAGAAGGCCGCCCAGTGGGAGAAGAAGCTGCGCCACGACGTGATGGCCCATGTCCACACCTACGGCGAGCTGTGCCCCAAGGCCATGCCCATCATTCACCTGGGCGCCACCAGCTGCTACGTGGGTGACAACACCGACGTGATCCTTATGCGGGAGGGCCTGGAGTTGGTGCGCCGCAAGCTGGTGCGGGTCATCGCCAAGCTGGCCAAGTTTGCCGATGAGAACAAGGCTCTGCCCACCCTGGGCTTCACCCACTTCCAGGCCGCCCAGCTGGTCACCGTGGGCAAGCGTGCCACTCTGTGGATGAATGAGCTGCTCATGGACCTGGAGGAGGTGGAGTACCGTATCTCCACCCTGAAGCTGCTGGGCTCCAAGGGCACCACCGGCACCCAGGCCTCCTTCCTGGAGCTCTTCGAGGGCGACCACGAGAAGGTGAAGGAGCTGGAAGCCAAGATTGCCAAGGAGATGGGCTTTGACGCGGTGGTCCCCGTCAGCGGCCAGACCTACTCCCGGAAGATGGACTACAATGTGGTGTCCACCCTGGCTGGCATTGCCCAGAGCGCCAGCAAGTTTGCCACCGATATGCGTCTGCTGTGCCACCTCAAGGAGGTAGAGGAGCCCTTTGAGAAGAACCAGATCGGCTCCTCCGCCATGCCCTACAAGCGCAACCCCATGCGCTGTGAGCGCATCTGTTCCCTGGCCCGGTACGTCATCGTGGATGTGGGCAACCCTGCCGTTACCACCGCCACCCAGTGGTTTGAGCGTACCCTGGACGACTCGGCCAACAAGCGTCTGAGCGTGCCTGAGGCCTTCCTGGCTGTGGACGCCATCCTGAACATCATGGAGAATGTGGCCTCCGGCCTCATTGTCCACCCCAAGGTCATTGAGAAGCACGTGCTGGAGGAGCTGCCCTTCATGGCCAGCGAGAACATCATGATGGACGCGGTGAAGCGTGGGGGAGACCGTCAGGAGCTCCACGAGCGCATCCGTGTGCTGTCGCAGGAGGCGGGCCGGAACGTGAAGGACCTGGGCCTGTCCAACAACCTTATCGACCTCATCGCCGCCGACCCCGCCTTCGGCATGACCAAGGAAGAGCTGTCCGCCCACATGGAGCCCAGCGCCTACATCGGCCGTTGCCCCCAGCAGGTGGAGGAGTTCCTGAAGGAGTGCGTGGCCCCGGTGCTGGAGCGCTACCAGGATGCGCTGAGCGACAAGGAGACCGAGCTGAAGGTATAAGAAAGTCGGTGCCGCAAGTATGAGACAACGGAAATTTGGACCGTACATCGCCGCGGGGGTAACAGCCTTCGCGGTGATTGCGGCGGCCCTGCTGCTGTTCTTTACCATCTATCACATTTCTACCGTTAAAGCGCTGCTGGACACCCTGGCCTATATCCTGCGGCCCATTTTCTACGGGCTGGTGCTGGCCTTTTTGCTGCTGCCCATCCAGCGGGGCATTTATGAGTTTTTGCAGGAGTGGCTGAAGGGGGTCTGGGTCAACTGGCCCCGGAAAAACGGGATGCTCCGCTTTGCGTCCATCCTCCTCAGCCTGGCCTTCGCCGTGCTGGTGGTATACATCCTGCTGGCCATGGTACTGCCTCAGCTGTATTCCAGCATCGTGGGCCTGGTCAATGCCTGTCCGGGCTATATTGACAGCGTGCAGCAGTGGCTCACCGACTTCTTCCGGGACAATCCGGACCTGCAGGAGGCGGTGCTGCCCTACTACAACAGCGCTTCTGAGTCGCTGGAGAAGTGGTTTACGGAGAATGGTCTGCTCAGCAACTTCCAGTCCGCCGATGCCACCATCGGCTGGATTCAGGAAGAGGTGTTCCCCCGGCTGTCCGGGGTGTTCAGCGGGGTGTATGCCGGACTTTGGGCCATCGTGATGCTGCTCAAGGATCTGCTCATCGCCCTGATCGTCTCGGTGTATGTGCTGGTACGCAAGGATAAATTTGCTGCCCAGTCCAAGAAGATCACCTACAGCATCTTTCCCACCCGGATCGCCGACTTTTTGGTGGAGGAGACCCGCAGTGCCTACCGCATTTTGAGCGGCTTTATCAACGGCAAGCTGCTGGACTCCCTCATCATCGGCATCATCGCCCTGGTGTGCTGCAACCTGCTGAAGTTCCCCTATCCTATGCTGCTGGCGGTGATCATTGGCGTGACCAACGTGATCCCCTTCTTTGGACCCTTCATCGGCGCCATTCCCTGTGCCCTGCTGATTCTGTTGGTAAGCCCTCTGCAATGCCTGTACTTCTGCATTTTTATCCTGATTTTGCAGCAGTTTGACGGCAACATCTTGGGGCCCAAGATTCTGGGCGACTCTACCGGACTGGACTCCTTCTGGGTGCTGTTCTCCATCCTCCTGTTCGGCGGTCTGTTCGGCTTTGGCGGGATGGTGCTGGGTGTGCCGGTATTTGCCATGTTTTACAGTGCAATCAGTCGCCTGGTGCGCTATGGCCTGCGGAAAAAATCCCTGCCGGAGGATACTGCAGTTTATCTGGGAAAAACCGGACCGATGGCAAAGAAAAAAGAATAACAAAAATGGGCATCCGGAAAACCGGACGCCCATTTTTCCTTGGTTTGTCCCAGCAGGGGAGACCTGATAAAAAAGTACGGGCGTCTGGCATTTGGCCAGACGCCCGATTATTTGTTACATGGAGGTGGTCAGAACCTTCTTCAGGTGAGCGAAGCGGGGCAGGGAGTTCTCCTTGGGGGTGTTGGCCTCGCCCTGGATGAGGGGGAGGACATAGTCGATGAACTCCTGGGTCACGCCGTTGCCGGCCTCGTTGATCCACTCGCGGGGAACCTTCTTCTCGAAGTTAGCCACGATGTCCAGGGGCTGCAGCACGGTCTCGCACTTGTAGCCGCCCTCGCGGGTGCACTGGAAGGCCACCATCTTGTCGGTGGTGCCGGCCACAGCGGCCTCCACAGCGGCGGAACCAGCCTGCCAGGCCTCGGTGACGTCGGTGCGGGAGGCAACGTGAGAGCCGCAGCGCTGCAGCAGGGACAGCTCGATGCCGCGGACCTTGGCGCCGGTGGCGTTCTTCACGGTGTCAGCCAGCAGAGCAGCCAGGCCACCCAGCTGAGCGTGACCGAAGCCGTCGGTGGCAGAGGTCTTGGCCTCGGAAACGAAGGTGCCGTCGGCGTAGTGGATGCCCTCGGAGACAGCCACCATGCACTTGCCGGTCTTCTCATAGATGGCCTTCACGTCGGCCAGGAACTTGTCCATGTCGAAGTCGGTCTCAGGCAGGTACACCAGGTCGGGGCCGCAGCCGGTGAGGGAAGCCAGAGCAGCGGAGCCGGCCAGCCAGCCGGCGTGACGGCCCATGATCTCCACAATGGTGATCATGCCGGTGTCGTACACGTGAGCGTCCTGCCACACCTCAGCGCAAGAGGTGGCGATATACTTGGCGGCAGAAGCGAAGCCGGGGCAGTGGTCAGTGCCGTTGAGGTCGTTGTCGATGGTCTTGGGCACGCCCATGATGCGGCACTCATAGCCCACCTTCTGCATATACTTGGAGATCTTGTTGCAGGTGTCCATGGAGTCGTTACCGCCATTGTAGAAGAAGTAGCGGACGTTGTACTTCTGGAAGATCTCCAGGATGCGCTTATAATCGGTGTCGTCCACATCGGGGTCAGCCAGCTTGTAACGGCAGGAACCCAGAGCAGAGGAGGGGGTGTACTGCAGCAGGTCCAGCTCAGCGGGATCCTCCTGAGCCATGTCGTACAGCTTGTCCTCCAGCACGCCCTTGATGCCGTGGGCGGCGCCCAGCACGCGGGTAATGCAGTCCGCCTTCAAAGCGGTCTGGATAACACCCTGAGCGCTGGCGTTAATGACGGCAGTGGGGCCGCCAGACTGGCCAATGATGCAAGCACCGGTAAGTTGATTCATGTTTGCTTCCTCCTAAACAACTTTAATAGACTTCAAAAAAGTTTTAGTAGAAAATTCTCTACTAAATAATAACACGCACCCTTGTATTTTGCAATCGTTAATGGTACAATAAGGGCCGTAAAAAATATTAAGGAGATGGTCAATATGCCATTGGTCACCACTACCGAGATGTTTAAGAAGGCCTACGACGGCGGTTACGCTATCGGCGCTTTCAACGTAAACAACATGGAGATCGTCCAGGGTATCACTGAGGCTGCCCGCGAGGTCAACGCCCCCCTGATCCTCCAGGTCTCCAAGGGCGCCCGCGCCTATGCCAACCACACCTACCTGGTGAAGCTGGTTGAGGCTGCTGTCATCGAGTGCCCCAACATTCCCATCGCTCTGCACCTGGATCACGGCCCCGACTTCGAGACTTGTAAGAGCTGCATCGACGGCGGCTTCACCTCCGTCATGATCGACGCCTCCTCCAAGCCTTTCGAGGAGAACATCGAGATCACCAAGAAGGTTGTTGAGTACGCTCACGACCACGGCGTGGTGGTTGAGGCTGAGCTGGGTACTCTGGCCGGCATCGAGGACGATGTTAAGGTGGCCGCTCACGCTGCTTCCTATACCCGTCCTGAGGAGGTCGAGGAGTTCGTCGCCAAGACCGGCTGTGACTCCCTGGCCATCGCCATCGGCACCAGCCACGGCGCTTACAAGTTCACCGCTGACCAGTGCACCCGTAACGAGAAGGGCATCCTGGTTCCCCCGCCCCTGCGCTTCGACGTGCTGGAGGAGGTCTCCAAGCGTCTGCCCGGCTTCCCCATCGTTCTCCACGGCTCCTCTTCCGTGCCCCAGAACTACGTGAAGATGATCAACGAGAACGGCGGCAAGATGCCCGACGCCGTGGGTATCCCCGAGGAGCAGCTGCGTAAGGCCGCTTCCATGTCCGTGTGTAAGATCAACATCGACTCCGATCTGCGCCTGGCCATGACCGGCACCATCCGTCAGTTCTTCAACGAGCACCCCGACAAGTTCGATCCTCGTGAGTATCTGAAGCCCGCCCGCGCCAACATCAAGGAGCTGGTCAAGCACAAGATCATCGACGTGCTGGGCTGCGACAACAAGGCCTAATCCTTTTTCTGTACCCCATCTGCGGGGAACGGCAATGCTGCCGTTCCCCGCGTTTTTTGTTCCAGGGAGCGAAAGGGACTGGCATTGTGACTTGGGATATGGTACTATAAATATGTATGCCCTTCCAGCATAGGGACAGCGCCTGTTTTACCATGAGGCGCAACCGATTTCGGCGCGATACCGCGCCTTTTGATATCATCCGAAAGGACCGAACACTATGGCGACCCAAAAGAAGTCCAGCACCAGTCGGAAGACTTCCACCGCTGGAAAGCGAAAAACTACATCGTCCAGTTCCTCCCGGAGCAAAAAGCCTGCTTCCGGGAAGGGGAGGAGCAGCCAACCTGCGCACAAGCCGTTTCGCCGGGAGGCGGGGGCGGTGATCTGCCTGTTGCTGGCCATTTTCTCCGCCTTTGGCTATTTTCATATGGAGGCCCTGTTCATTGACTTTTTCTGCGGACTGGTCAAGGGGCTGTTCGGATACGGCTTTTGGCTGGTGCCGCCCGCTTTGCTGCTGGGCAGCTACATCCTGGCCTTCCACCGGGGGCGTCCGGTGGCCCTGCGCCTGACCTGCGCCCTGTCCCTGCCGGGTGTCTTTGCCTGTACAGTCCACGGCCTGCTCAACAGCGTGCTTCCCTGGAACGGAACCCTGCTGAAGACTTTGTGGACCAGCGGACAGGCTATGACCAGCGGCGGCGCCCTGTCCGGCACCGTGGCCCAGGCCTTTGTCCAGGTGTTCAGCAGCGTGGGTGCCACCGTGGTCTTTGTGCTGGCCTTCCTGCTGCTGGCTCTGGGAGCCTTTAACCGCACCATCGTGGATGTGGCCGACTGGATCTTCAATCGCCCGGAGTACGAGCCCCAGGAGATCCCGGAGCGGCCCCGCCGTCAGGCTCCCGCCCCGGCCTCCAGAGTGGAGACCAAGTCTGCCCGGGGCCGGGCCGCCGACATCGATATCCCGGTGGAGGATGGCCCTCTGGTAGGCAAAGAGCCCGCCCCCGCGGCCAGCCCGATTTTGGAAAAACACAAGGGCAGCTTCTTTAACCGGAAGTCCCGCGTGCCGTCCCCGGATCAGTTGCTCACCGCTGCAGCGGCCAGTCCGGCCAAGAGCGAGGCGGAGCCTGCTGCGGAACCGGTCAAGCCTCAGCCCAAGCCCGAGCCTGCGGCCGATCCCATCTTTACCACTCCGCCGCCTCCCGTCCAGCCGGACCCCATCTTTGCCCCGGAGGCTGAGATGGCAGAGCCCGTAAAGGAAGTTCCTTTTACACCGGAACCGGCCCCGGCAGCGCAGCCTACCCCCGCGCCTATGGCCATGCCGGAGATCGTCCGGGAGCCTGCCGTGTCCAAAATGACTCAGCAGGAGAGCCAGCAGGCCGCCCAGGAGGTGTCCGCCCACATCCAGCAGGGGCTGTCCCAGCAGACGCCCCCGTATCAGTATCCGCCCTTGGAGCTGCTCCAGGAGGGGAAGGGGGAGCTGGGTGGCGAGGCTCTGGGCGAGCTCAGCGCCAACCGCCAGCGGCTCAGCGACACCATCCACTCTTTTGGTATCGACGCCAATATCGTCAACGTAGTGCGCGGCCCCTCGGTCACCCGGTATGAGCTGGAGCTGGACCAGGGCGTGCGCCTCAACAAGCTGACCAACCTGGCCGACGATATTGCCCTGGCTCTGGGCGCCACAGGCGTGCGGATCGCCCCCATCCCGGACAAGATCTCGGTGGTGGGTATCGAGGTGCCCAACAAGGTGGTCTCGCCCGTGTCCATCCACTCGGTCATCGCCTCCCAGGCCTTTACCGGCAGCAAGTCCAAGGTATCCTTTGCCGTGGGTAAGGACATCAGCGGACAGGCTATCGTGGGGGACATTGGCAAGCTTCCCCACTTGCTTATCGCTGGTACTACTGGCTCCGGTAAGTCGGTGTGTACCAACTCGCTGATCATTTCCCTCCTCTACAAGGCCAGCCCCGAGGAGGTCCGCCTCATCATGGTGGACCCCAAAATGGTGGAGCTGGGCATCTACAACGGCATTCCTCACCTGCTCATTCCTGTGGTCACTGACCCCAAGAAGGCGGCCGGTGCCCTGCAGTGGGCGGTCACTGAAATGATGAAGCGCTACCGTACCTTCTCCGAGGTGGGAGTGCGCAAGCTGGAGGAGTACAACGCCCTGGCCGCACGCACCGAGGGCATGGAGAAGATGCCCTCCATCGTGGTAGTCATCGATGAGCTGGCCGACCTGATGCTGGTGGCCGCCAAAGAGGTGGAAGAATCCATCTGCCGGGTGGCCCAGATGGGCCGTGCCGCCGGCATGCACCTGGTCATCGCCACCCAGCGTCCCTCCGCCGACGTGATCACCGGCCTGATGAAGGCCAACATCCCCAGCCGCATCGCCTTCGCCGTGGCCTCCGCCATGGAGTCCCGCATCATTCTGGACACCCAGGGCGCCGAAAAGCTGGTGGGCCGGGGCGACATGCTCTTTGCCCCCTTGGGCAGCGGCAAGCCCACCCGTGTGCAGGGCTGCTTCATCTCCGATGGGGAGGTGGCCTCCGTGGTGGACTTTGTCAAGCAGAACAGCGGCAGCGCTCAGTATGACGACCAGGTCATGCAGGAGATCGAGCACCACGCCGCCGAGAAGGAGAAGGGTGCCAAGGGCGTGGGCGGCTCCAATCCCGCCGAGAGCGGGGAGGAGGAGTACGACGAGCTCATCAACGCCGCCGCCGAGGTGGTGGTGGAGACCGGGCAGGCCTCGGTATCCATGCTCCAGCGGCGGCTGAAGCTGGGCTACGCCCGGGCCGCCCGCCTGGTGGACCAGCTGGAGGAGAAGGGCATCGTGGGTCCCTTCGAGGGCTCCAAGGCCCGGCAGCTGCTCATCACCAAGGAGCAGTGGCAGGAGATGAAGTACCGCCAGGGCATCGTCTCCGACGCCCCCGGCGCTGTCCCGGAGCCCCCGGCGGCCTCCCCGGAGGACGCTCCGCCCTTTGACCTGGACGACGGAGTGGACCGGGCCCAGGAGGATACCTTCTAGCATCAAAAAAGTGGCAAAGCCACTTTTTTGAGTAGGGCTGCACCCAAGATGAGCCTCGATTCCTAGCGGAAAAGTCGGCACATCTTGGGTGATAAGTGTCATTTCCGACGCACGTGTCGCCGGAAATGACGGATTTCATTGTATTCCGCCGCATTCGGCGGCGGAACTCCTTGCAGGAGGGCTTTTTCTAATGACCTGTCACATTCCCCGCCTGCTGCTGGCCGCCCCGGCCAGCGGCAGCGGAAAGACCACCCTCACCTGCGCCCTGCTGCGGGTGCTGGAGCGCCGGGGACTTTCTCCCTGCGCCTTCAAGTGCGGGCCGGACTACATCGACCCCATGTTCCACCGCAGCGTGCTGGGTTTGCCCAGCCGGAATCTGGACCTGTTTTTCAGCACGCCCGATGAGGTGCGGCGCAATCTGGCTCGGGGAGCCCGAGGCCGCGGCGCGGCAGTGATTGAGGGCGTTATGGGCTATTACGACGGGGTAGGAGGGGGCGAGCGGGCCAGCAGCTGGCACCTGGCCCAGGTCACCCAGACCCCGACCATTTTGGTGGCGGAGCCGAAAGGCTCCGCCCTTACCCTGGCAGCGGTGCTCCAGGGCCTGGCCCGGTTCCGAGAGCCCAGCCAGGTGCGGGGCGTACTGCTCAACGGCACGACTCCCGCCATGGCCGCCCGGCTCAGCCAGGACATTGAGCGGGAGACCGGCCTACCCGTACTGGGCTGCCTGCCCCGGATGCTGGAGTGCGCCATCCCCAGCCGCCACCTGGGGCTCTACACCCCGGGGGAGATTGCAGATCTGGGGGCGCGGGTGGACAAGCTGGCCGACGCGTTGGAGCAGTATGCCGACGTAGACGGTCTGCTGGCCATCGCCCGGTCCGCCCCGGACCTGGAGATCCCGGATGAACCGGAAGAGACCGCCGCCCCTGCCGGGGTGCTGGCGGTGGCCTGGGACGAGGCCTTCTGCTTCTACTACCAGGAGAACCTGGAGCTTTTAGAACGCTTTGGCCTAAAGATTGTCAAGTTTAGTCCCTTGACAGATCCGAAACTCCCGGAGGGGACCTGCGGGGTCTATCTGGGGGGTGGCTACCCGGAGCTGTACGCCAAACAGCTCAGCGAAAACACCTCCATGCTGGCCGCCCTGCAGAAGGCCTCGGCGGCGGACCTGCCCATCCTGGCCGAGTGCGGAGGGTTTCTCTACCTCCAGCAAAGTCTGGAGGACCCGGAGGGCACGCCCTGGCCCATGGCGGGGATACTGGAGGGTTCCGGATTCCAGACCGGGCTGCTCCAGCGCTTTGGCTATGTGACCCTGTCTCCCAGGAAGGACAGCGCCTATCTGCGGACCGGGGAGACCCTGGCCGCCCACGAATTTCACCGCTGGGACTGTACCCAAAACGGAGAGTCCTGCTTGGCACAGAAGCCAGAGAGCGAAAAATCCTGGAATTGCATGCTATGTAAGGGGAATCTCCTTGCGGGATTTCCTCATCTGTATCTGCCGTCCTGTCCCCAAGTGGCCCGGCGGTTTGCCGACGCCTGCCGCCGGTGGAAGGAGAGATTGTAATGGAACTGGAAGAACTGCTGGCCGCCATCACCCCGGCGGACAAAGAGGCCATGGAGGGCTGCCGGAAAAATTGGGACGCTATCGCAAAGCCTATTAACGGCCTGGGCAACCTGGAGGAGATGCTGGTGCAGGTGGCGGGAGCCACCGGAAAAACCGACCTGTCTCTGGGAGCCAAGGCGGTGGCGGTGTTCTGCGCCGACAACGGAGTGGTGGCCCAGGGGGTCACCCAGACCGGGCAGGAGGTCACCCTGGCGGTGGCCCAGGCCCTGGGCGAGGGCCGCTCTTCGGTGTGTCACATGGCCCGGGTGGCCGGAGCCCAGGTGGTGCCGGTGGATGTGGGCATGCTGGCCCACGGCCCGGTGCCGGGCGTGCGGGATCTGTCCGTCCGCCCCGGCACGGCCGATATGACCAAGGGGCCTGCCATGAGCCGGGAGGAGGCCCAGGCCGCTTTGATGGCCGGGGCCCAGATCGCTATGGAGCTGGCCGACCAGGGGGTGGCCCTGCTGGCTGCGGGGGAGATGGGCATCGGCAACACCACCACCGCCGCGGCGGTGACCAGTGTGCTGTTGGACCTGCCTGCCTCGGTGACGGCGGGGCGGGGAGCCGGTCTGTCCGACGCGGGACTGGTGCGGAAGGTGACCGTGATCCAGCGCGCCCTGGTGCAGAGCCGACCTGACCGGAAAGATCCGTTGGACGTAGTTAGTAAAGTGGGTGGGCTTGATATTGCGGCTATGACAGGCTTCTACCTGGGAGCAGCGGCTCGGAAACGGCCGGTGCTGCTGGATGGGGCCATCTCCTGTGCAGCCGCCCTGCTGGCGGTGCGGCTGTGCCCCAACGCCCGGAAGGCTATGCTGGCCAGCCACCGGCCCTCGGAGCCCTGCGGGCAGCTGCTGCTCCAGGAGCTGGGGCTGAAACCGGTACTGGATGCCGGGCTCCATCTGGGAGAGGGCACCGGCGCGGTGGCCGCTATGCCTCTGCTGGATATGGCCCTGTCGGTATACCAGAATATGACCACCTTTGACCACATGGGGATTGAGGCCTACCAGCCCGATGGCCGGGCGGTGTCCGGGCCTGCCCTGACGGGGGTGGCCCCCTGAGGGCCCTGGTGCTGGGGGGCTCCGCCTGCGGGAAGAGCGGCTGGGCGGAAGATCTGGCCTGCCGCCTGGGCGGCCCCCTCATCTATCTGGCCACTATGGAGCCCTGGGGGCAGGAGGGAGCGGAGCTTATCGCCCGCCACCGGAAGGCCCGGGCGGGCAAGGGGTTTTCTACTTTGGAGCAGCCCCGGCACCTGGAAGCCTGCTCCATCCCGCCCCACGCTACCGTCCTTCTGGAAGACCTGGGCAATCTGGTGGCCAACGAGGTGTTTTGCGGAAAAACCCCAGATAAAACCGCCGCTTTGGCAAACCTGAATCGCGGGCTCACCGCTCTGGAGGCCAAGGCGGAGCACTTGGTTGTGGTGGGCAACGACCTGTTCCGGGACGGGGAGCACTATCCTCCGGAAACCATGACCTACCTGGAGGTCCTGGCCCAAGTGCAAACGGACCTGTCCAAGCGCTATGACCTGCTGGCCGAGCTGGTGTGCGGTATTCCAGTATTTTGGAAGGGGGAAGGGGTATGAAGTGGCTGCGGGCCGTGGGCATGGCCTTTGCCCTCTACTCCCGGGTGCCCATGCCGCCCCTGGACTGGGAGAGCGAGAGCCGCCGCCTCACCCTGTATGTCTTTCCACTGGTAGGGCTGGCGGTCAGCGGGGCCTGGGCTCTCTGGCTGGCCCTGTGTTGGGCCCTGGAGCTGGGGAACATCCTGCGGGCGGTGGGGATGACCTTGCTGCCCATTCTGGTCACTGGGGGCATCCACATGGACGGCTTCTGTGACGTGTGCGATGCCTTGGCCTCCCACCAGAGCCGGGAGCGGAAGCTGGAGATTTTAAAGGACTCCCGGGTGGGAGCCTTCGCGGTGCTGGGGTGTGTGTGTTACCTCTTGGCCTTGTTTGGCCTTTGGTGTGAAGTGAAATTCCCTGACACAAAAACCTTGGCAGCGGTGCTGCTGCTGCCTCTGTACAGCCGGTGTTTGTCGGGCTGGGGGGCCCTGCGCCTGCCCAACGCCCGGGGAGAGGGCATGCTCTCAGCGGTGACCGGGACGGGCTTTCCCTGGACTCTGGTGTTGGTCGGACTGCTGTGCGTGGCGGCGCTGGGGGCGTTGAACCCCTGGTATCTGCTTCCGGCGGCGGCGGGTCTGGCCGTCTACTTTTACTACAAGCATACCGCGCTCAAGGAGTTTGGCGGAGTGACCGGCGACCTGGCGGGGTGGTTTTTGCAGCTGTGCGAGCTGGGCTGTCTGGCCGGACTGGTACTGGCCCAGCGTTTGGAGGCGTTATTATGATTCTGATTATCGGCGGCCGTGGGGCAGGCAAACGGAAGTTTGCTCGGGAAACACTGGGCTGCACCCCCAAAAACACTCTGCCTGCCCTCCACGAGCTGGACCCACTGCCTTCCCTGGAGGAGCTGTTGGGCTACGAGGCCGTGATCTGCGACGAGGTGGGCTGCGGAGTGGTTCCCCTGGAGCGGGCAGACCGGGAACGCCGGGAGGCCATCGGACGGTTGTGCTGCGCTCTGGCCCAAGAGGCCCAGGCGGTGTACCGCCTCCAGTGCGGCCTGGCCATGCAATTAAAATAAGCAAAGACAAAGGAGCAACCATGGAATTACTTCTTATCCGGCACAGCTTGACGCCGGGCAATTTGAAAAAACAGTATGTAGGCTCCACCGACCAGCCTCTGGCCCCGGAGGGGGAGGCTCTGGCCCGGGATCGCCGGGGAGATATGCCCTCCATCGACGGCCTGTGGGTGTCTCCGCTGATGCGCTGCCGCCAGACGGCGGAGCTTCTCTTTCCCAATATGGAGCAGCACATCGTTCCCGATCTCCAGGAGTGCGACTTCGGGGACTACGAATGCAGGACCTGGGAGGAGCTGAAGGACGAGTCCACCTACCGCGCCTGGATTGGCGGGGACATGACGATCACCTTCCCAAACGGGGAGGGGATGGAGCACTTTATTACCCGCTGCCGCCGCGGCATCCAGACCGTGGCCCAACAGGCTAAGGAGCTGGGACTGGAACGCCCAGCCGTAGTAGCTCACGGTGGAACCTGGCTGGTGGTAATGGGTACTTTTGGCCGTCCGGAGCGCAAACTTTATGACTGGCAGCTGAAAAACTGCGGAGGTTTCCGAGTATCTGTCCAGGAAGATCCCTTTACCCTCGCTTTGCTGGAGGAATTTTAAGGATGTCTCACTATTTCTGGACCGTCCTGCTGCCAGCTGTGGCTTTGGACCTGCTGCTGGGGGACCCCCACTGGATGCCACACCCGGTACGGTGGATGGGACGGACCATCTCCGGCCTGGAGACGCTGCTGCGCCGCCTGTTTCCAAAAACTCCAGAGGGAGAGCGAGGGGCAGGCGTCGTGCTGGCCTTGGCCCTGCCCACCCTGTTTGGAGGCGGCAGCGCCCTGATTTTATGGGGACTGGGTCAAGTATCTCCGTGGCTCAGCTGGGCGGTGCAGCTGTGGTTTACCTACCAGCTGCTGGCCGCCCGGTCGTTGCAAACAGAGAGCATGGCGGTCTATTACCCCCTGAAAGCCCACGACCTGGAGGGGGCCCGGCGGGCGGTGTCCCGCATTGTGGGCCGGGATACCCAGGCTTTGGACGAGACTGGCGTGGCCAAGGCGGCGGTGGAGACGGTGGCGGAGAACACATGCGACGGAGTGACTGCCCCGCTGATTTTCCTCTTTCTGGGCGGCCTGCCCGCGGGCATGGCCTACAAAGCGGTGAGCACCCTGGACTCCATGGTGGGCTATAAAAATGACAAGTACCGCTTTTTCGGCTGGGCTTCCGCCCGGCTGGACGATCTATTGAACTTTATCCCCGCCCGGCTGTCCGGGCTGCTCCTTTGCCTGGGGGCGGCCCTGCTGCCCGGCTGCTCGGGCCGCCGGGCCTGGACTATCTTCTGGCGGGACCGGCGCAAGCACGCCTCTCCCAATTCCGCCCATACCGAGGCCGCCTGTGCCGGGGCCCTGGGGGTGCGGCTGGCGGGGGACGCCAGCTACTTTGGCAAGGTGGTCCACAAGCCTACCTTGGGAGACCCGGTGCGCCCGGTGGAGCCGGAGGATATCCCCCGGGCCTGCCGTCTCATGTACGCCGGGGCGGGGCTGTTATTGTTGCTCTTTGCCGTCTTGCCCGTATGGTTATAAGGGGTGAACACATGGAACGAATCGCGCATGGAGGGGATGTCTACGGCGATAATGCCGGGCTGCTGGACTTCTCCGTCTGCTTGAACCCCGCTGGAGCGCCCCAGGCGGTCCTGGAGGCCGCCCAGGAGGGGGTGCTGCGCCAGGGCTACCCCGACCCCCAGTGTCGGGGATTGGTCCGGGCCGCCGCCCAGCGGGATGGGGTGGAGGAGAATATGGTCCTGTGGGGCAACGGCTGCGCCGATCTCATTGACCGCTTTGCTCTGAGCCTGAGACCTGGGAAAGTTCTTCTCCTTGCCCCTACCTTTGGGGAGTACCGCCGGGCTCTGGAGGGGGTGGGCTGCCAGATCGAAGAGGTGACCCTCACCCCGGAGAAGGGATTTGTCCCCGACGAGACCATGCTGGAGGCCATTGTCCCCGGGGTGGACCTGGTGTTCCTCTGCGACCCCAACAACCCCACCGGGCGGCTGATGGACGAGGGGCTGCTGTACCGGGTGTTGGAGCGGTGCCGACAGGTTGGGGCCATGCTGGCGGTAGACCAGTGCTTTCTGGAGCTCACCGCCGCCCGGCCCGACCGTTTGACCGATCAGCTGGCAGGGGGGAGCCTCATCCTGTTCCGGGCCCTGACCAAGAGCTACGCCCTGGCGGGGCTGCGCTTGGGCTACTGTCTGTGCGGAGATCGGGCCCTGCTGGAGAAGATGGCCCATATCTTACAGCCCTGGCCGGTGTCTATCCCAGCTCAAATGGCAGGGGAGTGCGCTTTACAGTCCTTCCCCTACTGGCCCTTTGACCAGTTTCCGAGCATAGCAGGGGAACGAGAAAGGCTGAAAGCCGCCCTAGGGAAACTGGGACTATGGGTGTGCCCATCGGAGAGCTGTTTTCTGCTCTTCCGCGGTCCCGAGAACCTGGGAGCGCGCTTGCGGGAAAAGGGTATTTTAGTGCGGGATTGCGCCAATTACTCCGGCCTGGGGCCGGGGTGGTACCGGGTGGGCTTGCGAGCCCCGGAGGAAAACAGGCGGCTGATGGCCGCACTCCAGACGCTGCTGAGAGGAGAATGACATGCCGGCAAAATCCATTATGATCCAGGGCACCATGTCCAACGCGGGCAAGAGCGTGCTGGCGGCGGGGCTGTGCCGCATCTTCCGCCAGGATGGCTACAAGGTGGCCCCCTTCAAAAGCCAGAATATGGCCCTCAACAGCTTTATTACCGCCCAGGGCCTGGAGATGGGCCGGGCACAGGTGATGCAGGCGGAGGCGGCAGGGGTGGAACCCTCTGTGGAGATGAACCCCATCCTTCTAAAACCCACCAGTGACGTGGGCAGCCAGGTCATTGTAAACGGTCGGGCGGTGGGGAATCTCACCGCCTCGGAGTACTTCCGCAAAAAAAGCCAGCTCATTCCCCAGGTGATGGAGGCCTACCGCACCCTGGAGGCGCAGTACGACATCATCGTGCTGGAGGGGGCGGGCAGCCCAGCGGAAATCAACTTGAAATCCCAGGACATCGTCAACATGGGACTGGCCCGGATGGTGGGGGCCCCGGTGCTGCTGGCGGGGGACATCGACCGGGGCGGAGTATTTGCCGCCCTGTACGGCACGATGGCCCTGCTGGAGGCGGAGGAGCGCCCCTATGTAAAGGGAACCATCATCAATAAATTCCGGGGGGACGTGGAGCTGCTCCGACCTGGACTGACGCAATTGGAGGAACTGTGCCAGGTGCCCGTGGTGGGGGTGGTCCCTTGGATGGAGCTGGACTTGGACGAGGAGGACAGCCTGTCCTCCCGGCTGGATGCCCGGGGAGGGAAAGCTCCCCTGGACGTGGCGGTGGTTCGACTGCCCCGCATCTCCAACTTCACCGACTTTGACCCTCTCCAGCGCCACCCAGCGGTGGGCCTGCGGTACGTAGACCGGGCAGAGGAGCTTGGGCGGCCCGATCTGGTGATTTTGCCGGGCACCAAGAGCACCTTGGCCGATCTCCGCTGGCTGCGTCAGAGCGGTCTGGAGGCAGCCATTCTCAAGCTGGCCAGCCGGGGCACCCCGGTCATGGGTATCTGCGGAGGCTATCAGATGCTGGGCCGGAAGCTCTCTGACCCCTTGGGGGTGGAGGGCGGCGGCTCTTTGGACGGTATGGGCCTGCTGGACACCACCACCGTCTTTTCCCCGGAAAAGACCACCACCCGCACGGCCTGTTCCTTCCCGGAGTGCGGAGGGTTGTTTGCCCCCCTGTCCGGCTGCCCTCTGGAGGGGTACGAGATCCATATGGGCCAGAGCGAGGGGCTGTTCACTGTGTCCGGGCATATCCTGGGCACTTACCTCCACGGCCTGCTGGATTCTCCCCAGCTGGTGGAGCGTCTGGTGGGGCTGCTGATGGAGGAGAAGGGGCTCCACTGGGATGGAGAGACTCCCAAGGAGACCCTGTGGGACTACAAGCAGCGCCAATATGACAAGCTGGCCCAGACCCTGCGGGAGAGCCTGGACCTGAGAAAGATTTATGAAATCGTAGAGCGAGGGGTGTGAGCCATGATCTACTGCTGTACCAATGAGGAGTGCCTGTGGTTCGGGGAGGGGGATACTCTGCCCGAGGTCTGCCCCCTCTGCGGTCAGGCCCTGGAGGTGCGCCGGGAGGAGGAGCTGACCGGCGATGAGTGGTGCCGCCTGGGGCTCTATTGGACGGAGTTGGAGCCTGCCGACGAGGAAAAGGCTCTGGCCTGCTTCCGCCGCTCTGCCGGACTGGGCAGCGGCTGGGGCACCTGCAACCTGGGGCTGTGCATGGAGCAGGGCATCGGCACCCAGGCCGACCCCCGACAGGCGGTTTGGCTTTACAAGCAGGCAGTGGAGATGGGCAGCGTGGCCGCCCTGTGCAACCTGGGGGTCTGTCTGGAACAGGGGATTGGTACCCCCAAGGACCCGGCAGGGGCGGCGGCTTTGTATCTGGCGGCGGCGGAGCACGGCTCCGCCCGGGGCCAGCGGCTGCTGGCCCACTGTCTGGAGGAGGGGTTCGGGGTCAATCAGGACCACGCCAAAGCGGTGGAGTGGCTGCGCACCGCCGCCCTCCAGGGCGAGACCGCTGCCCAGACCTCCCTGGCCAAGCACTACGAGTTTGGCGTGGGGACCGAACAGGACAAAGAGCTGGCCGTGCGCTGGTATGAGAAAGCGGTCCAGGGTGGCGACCCGGAGGGGATGTGCTGCCTGGGTTGGCTCAAGCAGACAGGCAAGTGGGTGGAGGCCGACCTGGAGGGCGCGGTGGAGCTCTACCGCCAGGCAGCCCAGATGGGGTCTGTCCGGGGTATGGTCCAACTGGGCGACTGCCTGATGGAGGGGATCGGCGTGGCCGCCGACCCGGAGATGGCCGTGGCCTGGTACCGGAAAGGGGCAAACCAAGGGGACCGGGAGGCCATGTTTTCCCTGGGACTGAGCTATGAGCTGGGCCAGGGCGTGGAGCAGGACGATGTCAAAGCGGCCCTCTGGTATGAGCAGTCCGCCCAGCTGGGCAGCGGCGCGGGGATGAACAACTTTGCCGAGCTGCTGGCTAAGGGCCGGGGCGTGCCCAAGGACCTGGGCAAGGCGTTGGAATGGTACCGCAAGGCCGCGGACCTAGGAAACGTGTATGCTCTGTATAACATGGGCTGGTACCTGGAGAAGGCGGGAAACCTGAAAAAGGCCCGGGCCTGCTACGAGCAGGCCAAGGCGGAAAACATGGACAGCGCCTACTGGTCTCTGGGCCGCATGTACGAGGAGGGCCTGGGCGTGGACCGGGACCTGGAGCGGGCCTATACCCTATACCGGGATGGAGCCAAGCGGGGCAATGTGAACTGCATCTGCCGTCTGGTGCGGTGTCTGGCCCAGGGAATCGGTACCCGCCAGAACCTGGCCCGGGCCCGGAAGCTGGGGGCCGAGCTGTTGGCTGAGGAGCTGCCTCCCCAGGTGCTGGACAACTACGGCTGCCGGGACGAGATGCTTATGCTCCTGGACGTGATGAATGAAATGAAGGAATAAAAAAATTCCGTGAGCAGAGCGCTCACGGAATTTTTTTAGCTATTTTCTTGCCAGGCCTTGCACACGTCGATCCAGCCCTTGCTGTGGGAGTACTCTGCCAGCTCATCACAGGTGAGCTCAATGGCGGAGTTGGAGCTGCCCGCAGCGGGGAACACGGTATCAAACCGCTGGAGAGATACGTCCAGGTAGGTCTCCACCCCCTCCGGGTTGGCAAAGGGACACACGCCGCCCACGGCATGGCCGGTCATCTCCACCGCCTGCTCGGGGGTGAGCATCTTGGCCTTGGTGTGGAACAGACCCTTATACTTGCTGTTGTCCACTTTGGCGTCTCCGGCGGCTACGATGAGCACGCACTTGCCCTCCACCAGAAAGGACAGGGTCTTGGCGATCCGGGCGGGGATCACCCCCACCGCCTGGGCGGCCAGCTCTACCGTGGCGCTGGAGACGGGAAATTCCAGAATGTCGCCTTCCCGGCCTAACTCTTTAAAGTAGGCCCGTACCCGCTCGATGGACATCCCTCAGCCCTCCAGCTTCTTGGCGGTCTTGGCCAGGAAGCGCTCGTCAGTGACGATGAAGCGCTGGTGAGTGCCGTGGCCGATCATGCCCTTCTCATCGTAGGCGGCAACCTTCAGCTCGATGCGCTTGCCGTCCACCTCGGTGACCTCGCTCTCGGCCCACACCTTGATGCCGATGGGGGAGGCGGAGTCGTGGCTCACATCCAGTTTGGTGCCCACGGTGCTCTCACC
>ENA-UPXC01002414-UPXC01002414.1-human-gut-metagenome-genome-assembly--contig:-NODE-2414-length-22163-cov-4.191750_pt1 | contig 22163 bp, 23 predicted proteins | sample MGYA00250047_ERZ773371 | MGnify/ENA primary metagenome ERZ773371 (study PRJEB29103, sample SAMN06111975) | human gut metagenome | biome: human gut; feature: ankylosing spondylitis patient; material... | reverse complement strand
ACAAACCAATTTGCGCAAAACTCTTGACACTACCTGCCTCCTACCACATAAGCCACAGCAGTGAGAGCAAACCCGGTGGTCAGACCGATCGATTCCTGCATAAAGCCCATCAGCAGAGAGCCAATGCCGATGCCGATATCATACGAGAGCATATAGGTAGAGTTGGCCACGCCGCGTTTGGGAGCGGGAGTGGTGCCGGTCACAAAGGACTGAAAAAGGGGCTGCAGGATACCATACCCGAGGCCAAAGAAAAATCCGGCAATCAGCAGATGTGCGCCGGTGTTTAAAAAGAGAAAACTGACCATGGTAATGATCAGAACGGCCAGACTGGCACAGACTAACATACGATGGTTGCCGTCATCAATTACCTTTTGAGTGGATAACTTGGATAGGAGCATTCCTGCAACCAGACAGATATAAAAATAGGGCAGATATTCCATGATGTTTTTCTCCTGAGCTAGGATGGAGGAGTAGGCGATGACCGCTCCGTAAGGGATCATCAAAAACATCATGTTCAGCATAAACGGGAGTGCAGGAGCGTAGATGGATTCCTTTATAGAAAACTTTTTTCGCTCCGTTTTGGGGTATTTTATTTTGCAGCAGGAGACGCACAGCAGAGCGGCCACGGTAATGCCGAAAATCGTGAGGAAGGATGCACTGCTGTTCATGTTATTCTGGACCTGAAGTCCCACGAAGGGACCGACTGCCATACCGATGGACACGGTGAAAGCAAAGCGGCTGATTCCCTGTGTAATTTTGGATGGGGGAAGTACATCACCGGCCAGGGTCATGGTTGCCGACCCACATACAGAATACACCACCCCCATATAGAGCCGGACAAGAATCAGCAGCTCAAACACAGGAAAGGCGAGGAAAGCGGGAAAGGATAAGCAAAACAGAGCCAGAAACAGCAGATATATATGATAGCGGTTAAAGTTATCCAGCAGATAGCCGGCCACCGGGCGAAAGAGTACGGTAGCCACCGACATGGCCGTCAGTACGATGCCCACCTTAGAGCCGGTGATCCCGATCTCCTGGCAATAGACCGGGATGATGGGAATGGACGCATAAAAAGCTGCCAGTACCAGCAGATTGGTGATAAACAGGAGAATAAATCTCCTGTTCCAGATTTTTGCTGTCTTTTCCATGCAGATGAAAACTCCTTTGCTTAAAATGGTGGCACATGCCACTATATTTAGCATAGCACGGCGGGAGACTTGCGTCAATATCTGGTTGCACATGCCACCAAAAGAGAGTATAATCAGGGCGAAAAAATACAAAGGAGGCTGGCAGCATGGCTCATGTGGCAGACGGCCCATTTAAATCTATCTCCATTTTGTACCGGAAATCCCATATCTGGCTGAACAATAACTGCGCACCATATGATCTTTCGGCGGCACAGGCAGTGATGATTCTGATTATCTGTGACTACCAATCACTGACCCAGGATGACATTACAAAACGCCTTTCTCTGGACAAAAGTGTGATTGCAAAAACGGTGACCAAGCTGGAGGAACGCGGATTTCTTGTGCGCACCACCAATCCCAAAGACAAACGAACCTATGACATTTGTCCCACACAGAAGGCCTGGGAGGTGTACCCTTTTATTAAAGAACAAGTTGATGTGTGCTTTCAGCATATGACTCATACCATGACGAATCAGGAGCGGGAGGAATTTAAGCGGCTGCTGCAGTTGGCTGCAGAGGCGTCTCTCACTCTGGAGGAAGAATGAGTGCAGACCTGTTCTGCTTGCCCTTTCCTGACGCTGCCGGTATAATGGTAGTAGTTTGAGAAAGAAGGAGGAAAACCATGTTTTCTGACTATAAAAGTAAATTTGTGTCCCCCCAGCAGGCGGCCCGTCTGGCGGTGCGCAGCGGCGACTGGGTGGACTACGGCTTCGGGGGCGGATTCCCCGAACTGATGGATCGGGCTCTGGCGGAGCGGCGGGATGAGCTCACCGACGTGAAGATCCGGGGCGGTCTGGTGATTCGGCCCCGCATCGAGGTGGTGGAGCAGGACCCGGAGCAGAAGGCCTTCCACTATTACAGCTGGCACATTGGAGACTACGAGCGCAAGCTCCAGAGCCGGGGCCTGTGTACTTTCATGCCCATGCTGCTGCGCTACCTGCCCCAGTTTTACCGCCACCACATCCGGGTAGATGTGGCCTTTGTACCTGTATCCAAGCCGGATGAGAAGGGCTACTGTGGCCTGGGCATCTCCAACTATGCCTGGCGTACCATCTTCGAGGCGGCCCGCACGGTGGTCTTTGAGATCAACGAGCATCTGCCCACTCTCCAGGGGGTGGACGGCTCCCACCGGGTGCATCTGTCCGAGGCCGACTACATCGTGGAGGGGGAGCACGAGCCCCTGCCCACCCGCTCCTACAAGGAGCCCACCGAGGTGGACATCCAGATTGCCAAGCGGGTAGTCGAAGAGATCCCTAACGGGGCGGTGCTGTCCCTGGGTGTGGGCGGCGTGCCCTTTACCGTGGCCCAGATGCTGGCTCAGTCTGATTTAAAGGATTTAGGCTGTCACACCGGCACCATCAGCGACGCCTTCCTCACCCTGTACCGGGCGGGTAAGCTCACCAACGCCTGCAAGGAGGTGGACCGGGGCTATGCCACCTGGAACCTGGCTATGGGCTCCCAGGAGCTCTACGACTGGCTGAAGGAGGAGCCCCAGCTCTTCCGTCCCGCTGATGTGGACTACGTCCACGATCCCCACCGTATGGGGGACATGTCCAACTTTATCAGTATCAACGGCGGGGTGCAGCTGGATCTGATGGGCCAGGAGAATGCCGAGTCGGCGGGCACCCGCCAGCTTTCCGGTACCGGCGGCCAGCTGGACTTTTTGGAGGGGGCGTTCCGCTCCCCTGGAGGCAAGGGCTTCATCTGCATGAACTCCGCCCGGAAGGCGAAGGACGGGACGCTCAAGTCCAATATTGTCCCCTTCATTCCCGGCGGAAGCACCGTGTCCGATCCCCGGGGGATGATTCAGTATGTAGCTACGGAGTACGGCGTAGCCAAGCTGTCCGGCCTGTCCCTGCCTGAGCGGGCCCAGGCCATGATCTCGGTGGCCCATCCCCAGTTCCGGGAGGAGCTGGAGGCCTACGCAAAAGAAAATTTCCGATAAGACAGAAAAAGGACGGAAGCCAAAGGCTTCCGTCCTTTTTTCGTTATCGCTTTTTCCGGCCCTTGGTGCCCTTTGTCACTGGGGGCTTGGGCTTGGCCCAGCCCGCCTTGCGCTTGGGGGTGCTGGGGACATTCTTCTTTTCCACGGTGTGCCGTCCATCAAATCGTTCCTTCCTCGGGTCGCCGGAGGCTTTCTTTCCGCTGCGGGAAGAGGCTCCGACCTTCCCCTTGGCGGTGGCGGGACGGCTGTCCTTGCCGCCTTGCGCCCCAAAAGACTGTCCCTTGCCGGGGCGGATGAGGCAGTGTTTGCCGTAGCCGATCAGGTCCTCCCGTCCGGTCTTGTGGAGGGCCTCCAGCACCAGTGCCCGGTTCTGGGGCTTGCGCCACTGCATGAGGGCCCGCTGGAGGGCCTTGTCATGGGGCGTCTTGGGTACAAACACCGGCTTCATGGTCCGGGGGTCCAGCCCGGTGTACCACATGCAGGTGGCCAGGGTGCCGGGGGTGGGGTAGAAGTCCTGGACCTGCTCGGGCATATGTCCCTGCTTGTTGAGCCACTCGGCCAGCTGGACGGCATCCTCCAGGGTGCAGCCGGGGTGGGAGGAGATGAGGTAGGGCACCAGGTACTGGTCCTTGCCATAGCGGCGGTTGAGCTTAAAATACTTCTCCCGGAATTTTTCGTATACCTCAATGTGGGGCTTGCCCATGTAGTCCAGGGTGTGGGCCACACAGTGCTCCGGAGCCACCTTCAGCTGGCCGGAGATGTGGTGCTGAATGAGGTCGGTGAAAAACTCTCCGCTGGGGTCCTTCATCAGGTAGTCAAACCGGATGCCGGAGCGGATAAACACCTTCTTCACCTTGGGGATCTCCCGCAGCTTGCGCAGCAGCATCATATAGTCCGTGTGGTCGGCATCCAGATTGGGGCAGGCCTCGGGAGCCAGACAGGCCCGGTTTTTACACATGCCGTGCTTGAGCTGCTTCTGGCAGGAGGGACGGCGGAAGGTAGCCGAGGGGCCGCCTACGTCGTGGATATAGCCCTTGAAGCCGGGGTGCTCCGTGAGGGCTTTGACCTCCCGGATGACACTCTGGTGGCTGCGGCAGGAGATGACACGCCCCTGGTGGAAGGCCAGGGAGCAGAAGTTGCACGCGCCGAAGCAGCCACGGTTGTGGGTCACCGAGAAGCGCACCTCTTCAATGGCGGGCACGCCCCCCATCTCGTCGTACATGGGATGGGGTTCCCGCACATAGGGCAGCTCCGCTACTTCATCCATCTCCGCCGTAGTGAGAGGCCGGGCGGGAGGATTGACCAGCAGGAACTGACGGCCGTGCTTTTGCAGAATGGCCTTGCCTACAAAGGGGTCGTGCTCGTTGTACTCTACCATGTTGGCCCGGGCATAGGCCTCCTTGCTGGAGGAGACCTCCTCAAAGGAGGGGACCTCTACCCAGGAGTATGCGCACACGCCGGGGTGGGCAGCGGCCACGCAGGTGCCCCGCACGTCGGTGATCTCCGCCACCGGGGTTCCGCTGGCCAGACGGGAGATGATCTCCTTAGAGGCCAGCTCCCCCATGCCATAGGTAAGAATATCCGCCTGGGCGTCAAAGAGGATGGAGCGGCGCACCTTGTCCTCCCAGTAGTCGTAGTGGGCAAAGCGGCGCAGGGAGGCCTCCAGCCCGCCGATGATGATGGGAATATCCCCAAAAGCCTCCCGCACCCGGTTGGAGTAGACCACGGTGGCGTGGTCAGGGCGCAGTCCGGCTTTGCGGCCAGGGGAGTAGGCGTCGTCGTGGCGGCGTTTCCGGGCGGCGGTGTAGTGGGCCACCATGGAGTCCAGATTGCCCGCCGAGATCATCACCGCCAGCCGGGGACGCCCAAGAGCCTGGAAGGGGGCGGCGCTGTGCCAGTCGGGCTGGGCGAGAATGGCTACCCGGTAGCCCTGGGCCTCCAGCACCCGGCCAATGATGGTAGGACCGAAGGAGGGGTGGTCCACGTAGGCGTCGCCGGTGATGAGCAATACGTCGTAGCTGTCCCAGCCCCGGCGCTCCATGTCCTCCCGGCTGACAGGTAAAAATAGGTCGCGGTCAAATCCCATGGGGAAACCTCTCTTCCTTGGTATAAAATGCGGGACACCTTGTGTCCCGCGCAAGATGCCTTATTCGGCTATGTAGGGGATGTTTGGACGGTCAATGGGCTTTTCCAGTACGTCCAGGGGGAACCACTTGCCCTCCTCCACACCGATCTTGTGGAAGCCGTATTTGTCATAAAAATGCTGGGCGTGGTCGTTGTTCAGGGCACAGCGCAGGCGCAGGCCCCGACGGCCCTCCCGGCGGAAGAAGGACACTGCGTGTCCCAGCAGCTGCACACCTAGGCCGCGGTTGCGGAAGTCGGGGGCCATGTAGCACAGGGGAATGTAGCCCGCTCCGTCTGAGCGGAATTTCTCCAGATCCAGCTGGATCATACCGGCAAACTGATCTCCGGCCATGGCCACCGACACGCCCCAGGGGGACAGCTCCAGATCCCGCCGGGCCACTTCCCAGAAGCCGGGGCCGTCAAAGGGCAGCTCCGTGCCGTGGACGGTGATCCAGGTGTCCCGCCGGGCCGACAGATAGAGCTCCTGCTCCTTCTCCGGGTCCAGGGGGCGGAACCAAAGATTCACATCCTCCGCCTTTTGGCTGCCTTTGCGCCACCAGGACTGGCGGGCCAGAGTGGAGATGGACTCATCCAGATGGGAGTTATCGCCCTCGTAGACGATATGGAAGGCGTTTCCGTCCCAGGCCAGGCAGGTGACGGCGGTGTTGTCAAAGTGGGGCAGCTCCTTCCACTGTTCCGGAGCCGTTCCCTTTACCTTGCCCAGGAACTGACGGATGGCTGTGCCGTGGCTGAAGAGAGCCACGTTCTGGTCGGGGTGCTGCTGGGCAATGGAGCGGATGGTATCGTACACCCGGTCGCCCAGGGGGCCGAAGCCTTCGCCCTCGCCGGGAGCCTGGAAGCTGGGGTCGGTGTGATTGAAGAGGGCCAGCTGCTCGCCCTGGAAGTGGCGCACCTCACCCCAGGTCAGATCCTCCCAGTCGCCCATGTGGATTTCACGAAGGCCCGGGTGGAGGTGGAGAGACAAGCCCTTGGGACGGCAAATCGCACCGGCGGTGAGCTGGGTGCGAATGAGGTCACTGGAGTAGACGGCATCGATGGAGACTGAGTCAAACCGCTGCTCCAGTGCCTGGATCTGGCGCTCTCCATTTTTGGTGATTAGAGAGTCGTACCAGCCGTGGATGCGGCGGTAGAGGTTGCCCTCCGCCTCCGCGTGGCGAATAAGATAAATTGTTGTCATGTATTCTCAGTTCCTTTTTATTGGGTTACGAAGATCAGGCCCTGTTCCGTCCAAAGGGAATCCACAACAGGGGAAGAAACGATACGATCAGTGTAGAAAGCAGGATACTTGTCGACCCGCTCAGATGCAGTTGACGGATCACCTGGTCCACGGGAAGGGATAAGAATAGGAAGTATAAATATTCCCACAAAAAGCTAGGCCATGCGAGAGAGGAATGGGGCGCGACAAAAGCCAGAGCCAGATGGATCAGGCTGAATCCCAGCACAACCATGGCCCCCGTTCTGATCGCCTGTTTGGTACAAACAGCGCGGAGTATAAAGCCCACCACCGCAAAACACACAATGGGAAGCAGCACATCAGAAAGGACGTTGGGAATCTGGTTGTGAAAAAGCAGCTCCCGGATCGCGGAATAAAGCCAGGCGGAAATCAGCATCAACAGGGGGACTGCCCACCATCGCGGTTTCATTGCAGACTCCTTTCTGTACAGACATGGCAGAAAGATCCTGCCATCCGGAGTGTGGAACGCCTCATTTCTTTTCCGTATTTTATTTGTGCGTGTTCATTTCAAAGTGGATCAGCAGGGACAGCAGTGCCCGCAGCAGAACGACTGCACCCAAGACGACCAATTCGTTCAGATCCCGCACCAACACGGTTTTCAGAATCTCTGCTGCCATTTTGAATTCCAGACTGGTGGCCAGTCCGTTGGCCAGGTCGAACTTGACGTCCAGAGGAACGTGGGTAACCAGCCCCTTGCAGTAATTCCAGAAGGCGCGCACAGCGGAGACAGCCACCACAAAGATGCCCATCAGCTCGCAGATAGAGATGATCGGGGGCAGAAGCAGGGCGATCAGTTCTTCCAGCATGGCGTACCTCCCAAACATTCAAATCAAAGCAAATAATCCTGTAAACAATCGAAGACCAGGGAGGAGAAGGAGGATGCGGCGCCCCAGTCAAAGCGGAACAGTCCCTCGCCTCCTCCGCCGCCGATGCAGTGTACCCGGGTGTGTCCAGACAGATTGTCGATGGTGACGGTGAGGGTCAGGCGGTTGCCCGCCCGCCAGTAATGCTTTTCATAGACCGCTACGACACAGCGCTCCTCGCCCTGTCCTCGGACCACATAGTGGTCCAGGAGTTCTCCGGTGATGCTGCCGTCTACCACGGCGGAATGGATCTTGCTGGCGGCCTCCTCCACAGACAGAGAGACCAGAAAGGTGTTTTGCTCCATGTTTCGGTCCTCCTTGTTGGTTTACCAGGGCTTGACGCCTCCGGTAAGCTGTGCTACATGCTCCAGACCCTGCTTTGCGGCGATGTCGGAAAGCTCATCCCGCACCTTGAGGGGAGCATAGGGATCGGCAAACATAGCGGTGCCTACCGCCACAGCAGTAGCTCCAGCCAGCATAAGCTGAGCCGCATCGGCGCCCTTGCTCACGCCGCCCATGCCCAGAATGGGAATTTTCACGGCCTGGGAAACCTCCCACACCATCCGTACTGCCACCGGCAGGACCGCGGGACCGGACAGACCGCCGGTGTTCATCTTCAAGATGGGGCGGTGGGTGTTCACGTCAATGCGCATGCCACGCAGGGTGTTGATGAGAGACACCGCGTCGGCGCCGCCGTCTTCCACAGCACGGGCAATTTCGGTGATGTCGGTGACGTTGGGGGAGAGCTTGACCATGACAGGCACCTTGCCCGCATGGGCCTTGGCCACCTGGGTGACCTCGGCGGCCAGCTCGGGGCGGGTACCGTAGGCCAGACCGCCCGCCTTTACGTTGGGGCAGGAGATGTTGACCTCGATCATATCCACGCCTGCCTCGGAGAGCTTTTCACACATGATGCCGTACTCCTCGGGGGTGTTGCCCGAGATGTTAGCAATGACCTTCACGTCATACTGGCGCAGGAAGGGGAGCTCCTCGGCGATAAAGGCATCCACACCGGGGTTTTGCAGGCCCACCGAGTTTAGGATGCCCATAGGAGTCTCTGCAATACGGGGAGCGGGATTTCCCTCCCGGCGGTGGAGGGTCAAACCCTTGGCACAGATGCCGCCCAGCTCGCTGAGATCATAGAACTGGCCGTACTCCCGGCCAAAGCCGTAAGTGCCGGAGGCCACACAGATGGGGTTTTTCATCGTCATCCCGGCCAGGGTGACGCTCATATCCACATTAGGCATTCCAGTCCACCTCCTTGGAGTCAAAAACAGGGCCGTCCTTGCACACGTGCTTGCGGGAGCCATCGGCCATGTCGCAGGCGCACACCAGACAGGCGCCCACGCCGCAGCCCATCCGCTCCTCCATGGAGACCTGGCAGGAAATGCCGAACTCCTCGGCTACCTTGGCTACATTGCGCAGCATGGGTTTGGGGCCGCAGGCCAGCACGGCGTCGTAGTTTTTGTCCTCGCTCAGCTCCTGGCGTACCAGCGCGTCCACAAAGCCATGATAGCCCAGAGAGCCGTCATCGGTGGCAATGAGCACCTTGGCGCATTCGTCCTGGAAGTAGTTGGACAAAATAATCTTATCCTGAGAACGACCGCCCAGAATGACAGTGGAGCGGCCCTCGGTGTACTGGGCGCAGCCGCGCATGGGGGGGATGCCGATGCCGCCGCCCACCAGCAGATAGCGGCCCTCGGGCTTCATGGTAAAGCCATTGCCTGCCAGGCCCAGTACGTCCACACTGTGTCCCACAGGGCGCTTGGCCAGCCACTGGGTGCCCTCGCCCCGGACCTCAAAGACGATGGAGAGCAGGTCTTCGGGCTCATCTGCCTGGCAGGAGCACACGGAAATGGGGCGGCGCAGGAGCAGTCCCTCTCCGCACTTCACATGGACAAACTGGCCGGGGGCCTTGAAGGAAGTGCGAACCATGTCGCCGCACTCCAGGGTCATATAGATTGCGTCTCCCATCTGCTCTTTGAAGACGATTTTACATTTGCGTTCTACTTTCATCGTGTCACACCTTTGTCTGACTGTTATTTTTCCCAGGGAGGTTTATTTCCAGACCGTCCGCCTCCTGGATGAGGGGGGGTCTGATTCATAGCACAGCGAGGGCAGTTGATCAGAGAGCTGTGGCGGGTGCCGCACTCCGGACAGGTGACCATATCCTCCTCGACCTCAGGTAATTCCGGAGGCTCGGGGAGATAGAATTCCGCCTTGCCGCAGTGGGCACACCGGATGATCTCTACCTCCAGCCACGAGGCAAACAGGCCGTCCCGGGCCACCGGACCCAGCAGTCCCTCGTCGCCCAAATGGAATACCTTGGTTCCGTATTTTTCCATGGGACCTCCGCACCGCAGGCAGGTCTTATCAGTGCGGATGGCCTGGTGGGCCTGCTCAATCCGGGCGGCTTCCCGCTCCCGGCGGCTCCGTTCCTGGAGCAGAAACTTTTCCAGCTCCTTCGGTTCCGCAGCGCGCCCGGTCTCCAACGCTTTCTCCGCCCGTTCCATAGGAGACAGCTGAGACAGCAGGCCGGAGCAGTCGGAACAGACCGGCTGGTCTGTTCCGCCGCACATGATTAAGCCGCCGCCGAACAGGCCAAATTCCTTGCCGCAGAAAATGCACCGTTTTGCCATAGCTCTCTCTCCTTATTTTTCCCAGGGGGCCTTTTCTTCTTTCTGCCAGGGAAAGCGGAAACTGTGTTTTTCATCGGAGTGGGCCGGGATCGTCTCCTGGATGGCCTGAGCTTCTTGCTTCTCCGGCTCATTTTTTTCTGCGGCGGAGGGAGGGACAAACTCGGCGGTGTACAGCTCCACCTTGCCGCATTGCGGGCAGGCGTACAGATCTACCTCATAATGGTCTGCCAACAGGGTCATCAGCCCGCCGCCGCCATCCGCGCCAATGGAGAAGTTCTCCAGCTTGTGTTCCAGCACGGCGCCGCAGGCGGGGCAGATTTTTCCGGTATTTACATTGGCCTGTACCGTGTCTGCCTTCTGTAAATAGGGAGAAACCAGGATTTCCTGTTCCAGGTCCTGCCGTTCTCCGGGGGAGGCTTTGCTCATTCGGACGTCACAGGCGCTACACAAAACCTGCTTGCTGCCGTGAAAGTCCAGCTCGATCTGATCGAGCAGTCCAACTTTTTTGCCGCAGAGCACGCAGTTGGCCATGCAATCTCCTCCTTGTACAGATGATGGTTATACCGTTGCAAACTGGGGGAGGATGTTCCCGCTGGGGCCTAGTCCCCAGCGGGAGCTTTACATTATTCTACGGTTACAAACTGGGCGATGTCGTCCCGCATGGCGATGGCGGCGTTCCGGGCCGCCTCCTGGAAGTCGTGGCCGTCGCCGCCAGTCTTCTTCCAGGCGCACATGATGCCCCGGGAGGAGTTGACGATGGCGCCGTGGCCCTTCTCGTTGAAGGCGTACTTCACATCGGCCGCAGTGCCGCCCTGAGCGCCGTAGCCGGGCACCAGGAAGAAGGTGTGGGGCAGACGGGCGCGGAGATCCTGAATCTGCTGGGGATAGGTGGCGCCGGTGACGGCGCCGGCCATGGTAAAGCCGTACTTGCCCTCGGTTCCGGCGGCAATCTGCTCGTTGAGCTCGCCCATCACTTCGTAGATGGTGCGGCCGTCGGCGGCCTTCACATCCTGAAGCTCACCAGAGCCGGGGTTAGAGGTCTTCACCAGCACGAAGGCGCACTTGTCCTCGCCCTTGGCAGCCTCCAGGAAGGGCTTAATGGAGTCGGAGCCCATATAGCCGTTGAGGGTGACGCAGTCGGCGTCAAAGGACTTGAACACCTGGCCCTCGATGGGAGCGCCGGAGAGCCAGCCCTCGGCGTAGGCGGTGGCGGTGGAGCCGATGTCGCCACGCTTGATGTCGGCGATGACAAACAGACCCTTCTCCTTGGCATAGCGGATGGTGCGCTCCAGCATCTCCATACCCTGCCAGCCCAGGTTCTCATAGTAGGCGCTCTGGGGCTTGACAGCGGGGACGATGTCACACAGAGCATCGATCAGGCCCACGTTGAACTGCCAAATGGCCTCCACGGCCCCCTTCAGGCCCACGCCATACTTTTCAAAGGCCTCCTTGCGGATATATTCGGGGACATACTCAATGCGGGCGTCCAGCCCAGCCACGGTGGGGTTTTTCTTCTCTCGGATTTTCTCCTGCAGCACGTCAAAGGACATGGTTGATCTTCCCTTCTCTTGTAAATCTTTCTTTCCTACTTGGTGGGGTGCTTTCTCAGCAATCCTGATAAATCACATTCCCGCCTACAATGGTGTACTTCACCTTGCCCTTGACCTCACGTCCGGCAAAGGGGGTGTTCCGGGCCTTGGAGGCAAACTGCTCCGGGTCGATGGTCCAGACCTCTTCGGGGTCAAAGATGGTGATGTCGGCATCGCTGCCCAGGGACAGGCGGCCCTTGGAGCTGAGATGCAGAATGGAGGCGGGGGTGTAGGTCATGCGCTTGATGATCTCGGGCAGCTTCATCTTGCCCGTGTGATAGAGCTCGGTGAGGGTGATGGCCAGGGAGGTCTCCAGGCCCACCATTCCGCTGGGCGCACGGGTGAGAGGACGGGCCTTCTCCTCGGCGGAGTGAGGGGCGTGGTCGGTGGCGATGGCGTCGATGGTGCCGTCCTTCAGGCCGGTGATGATACCCTTGATGTCCTTGGCCGTGCGCAGCGGGGGATTGACCCGGGCCATGGAGCCCTGGGTGAGGATCTCATCCTCTGTGAGGGTGAAGTACTGGGGGCAGGTCTCACAGGTGATGGCCACGCCACGCTTTTTCATCCGACGGATGATGTCCACGCTCTTGGCGGTGGACACATGGCAGATGTGCACGTGGGCGCCGGTCTCCTCGGCCAGCATGGCGTCCCGCATAACCATAATTTCCTCGGCAATGGCAGGTCGTCCCTCTAGCCACAGCTGGCGGGATACGCTGCCCTCGTTCACGGCCCGGCCCTCTACCATGGTGGTGTCCTCGCAGTGGCACAGCACCGGCAGCTCCAGACGCTTGGCGTGGATCATCACATCCCGCATCAGGTTGGCGTTGTCCACATTGCAGCCGTCATCAGACAGGGCGATCGCGCCCGCCTTTTTCAGCGCATCGGCATCCGAGGGCTCCTCGCCCCGCATGCCCAGAGAGACAGCGGCAATGGGGTAGACATGGACCCCGTTGGCCTGGGCGGCCTTGTCTTTGACATAGCGGATCTGCTCTGGGTTATCCACCACCGGGTCGGTGTTGGCCATGCAGGCCACCGAAGTAACGCCGCCATGGGCGGCGGCGGCAGTACCGGTAAAGATGTCCTCCTTGTAGGTGAGTCCGGGGTCACGCAGGTGTACGTGCATGTCCACCAGGCCGGGGCACACCACAAGACCGTCTGCGTCGATTACCTGGTCGGCCTCCTGCCGGATGTCCTTCTCCAGCTGGACCACTTTTCCGTTTTCGATATACAGGTCTTGAATGGAGACGGTACCGCTTACCGGGTCCACCACACGTCCGTGTTGAATAAGAAGTTTCATAGTTAAAGAATCCTCCAAAGGGTAGGGCAAATGCCCCGTGCAATGTTCCAAAAATGTGCAGCAATGTGCGCACATACTCAACCTAAATTATAGCGGAATCCACAGGATTTAGCAACGCATTTTTCCCCGAAACCGGAAAGAATAACAATGCGCGCCAAACAAGGGTTTCTGGTGCGGGAAAGGACGTGAAGAAGCGATGAATGGATGCGGATACGGAAAGTTTTTTCTGGGCATGACCATGGGTATGGCGGCCGGTGCCGCTATGGGCATGACCATGGCCCCCTCCCGGCGGGAGATGCGGCGGGTGGCCCACAAGGCGGCCAAAAACGTCACCGAGGCGGTGGAGACCCTCACCGATGCCATGGGGATGTAATGACAAAGCCCGGCGGAGCATACTGCTCCGCCGGGCAAAAGTTCTGCTTGACAAAAAGGTTAGCGTATGCTAATTTAAAATTAGTTAGCAAAAGCTAACTACAAGGAGGAATTACACTGAAAACATTGGATCGTCTGCTTGCAGCCCACTGTGCTCCTGCTCTGGCGGGGGTCAAGCCCGCCAGCCTGGTTTCCTGCCAGCGCAGCCAGTTTCCCCAACTGCCCCGCCAGCTGGAGGAGTATCGCAGGGCGTTTGGCCCCAAGGACATACACTTCCAGATCCTTTGTACTTGTCCGCAGCGATACCTGCTGCTGGTCTACCGCCAGACCATGCTGGAGGACTGTTTGGCCGGAGAAGAGGCGGCGCGGCTGCTGGAGCAGTTCGGTTACCGCCGGGAGGAGCCGCTGGAGGCAAAGCTGGCCCGCCTGGCCCGGCAGGCGGCGGGGCAGGGGGGATTCCCCCACGAAATCGGGCTGTTTTTGGGCTACCCGGTGGAGGATGTGAAAGGATTTATCCGCTACGGGGGTGCAGGCTGCAAGCTGTGCGGCTGCTGGAAGGTGTACGGAGATGTGGAACATGCGGCCAGTCAGTTTGCCCGCATTGCCCGGGTGTGCCGCGCTTGTGTGCGGCGGGTAGAGCAGGGGGAGACCCTGTTTGAAGTGTTTGCTGTGGCATAGCCAAGTATATATGAATAGTTTAGGAGGTTCACCATGAGTAAGATTGCTGTCATCTACTGGAGCCAGACCGGAAATACCGAAATGATGGCCAACGCCATTGCGGAGGGCATCCGGGAAACGGGAGCGGAATGCGACGTGCTCAGTGTGCCCGCGGTAAGTGCCGACCAGGCCGCGGAGTACGAGAAGCTGGCCCTGGGCTGTCCCGCCATGGGAGCTGAGGTGCTGGAGGAGATGGACTTTGAGCCCTTCTTCACCGAGCTGGAGCGCCGCCTCAGCGGACGCCCGGTGGCCCTGTTCGGCTCCTACGGCTGGGGCGACGGCCAGTGGATGCGGGACTGGGTGCAGCGTACCCAGAACGCCAACGCCAACCTCTACCAGGATGAAGGCCTGATGATCAACGAGACCCCCGACGAGGACGGCCTGGAGCAGTGCCGGGAGTTTGGCCGGGGCTTTGCCAAGTATTGATCCAGATACATAGAAAACCGGACGGTTCACAAAGGAACCGTCCGGTTTTCGTATGGAAAGGAATGAAAAAAGCGTTAGTTGGGGCGGTACTTGTCCACCACAGCCTTCATGGCGTCCCACTGGTCCTCCATGTCGGCCACCAGCTTGAACTGGGTGCGGCAGCGGTCCAGGTTCTGACCCTCCCGGTGGGTGCGGAAATAGTGGTCGCCCTCCAGGTAGTCGGTGAGGAAGCGGATGCCGCACTCCAGAGTCATCAGCTTAGCGCCCCAGGGCAGGTAGTCCAGCTCTGCCTGGGTGAGGGCGCCGTTGGCCCCCTCCAGGAAGCCCTGGGTGTACACCTCAAACAGGGACAGGTCGAAGTTGACCTTGGACAGGTCCTTCTCGTCCTCAGCGCAGTGGTTGGCGCCAAAGCGGATGGAGTCGCCGAAGTCATTGATGGACAGGCCGGGCATTACGGTGTCCAGGTCGATGACGCACACGCCCTCGCCGCTCTTGCGGTCCATGAGCACGTTGTTAAGCTTGGTGTCGTTGTGGGTCACCCGCAAGGGCAGCTTGCCATCCCGCAGAGCCTGGAGAGCCACAGAGCAGTCGGCCTCCCGGGCGGCGACGAAATCCAGCTCCGCCTTCACGTCCTTCACCCGGCCCATGGCGTCGGCGGCCACGGCGGCCTTCAGCTTGGCCAGGCGGTCCTCGGTGTCGTGGAAGCGGGGAATGGTCTCATACAGAGTGTCAGCGGGGTAGTCCTTGAGCATCTGCTGGAAGCGGCCGAAGGCGCGGGCGGAGGCAGCAAACAGCTCCGGGGTCTCGGCGGACTGGAGGCACTTGGTGTCCTCGATGAAGGGGTAGACGCGCCAGGCGCCGCCCTCGGCATCGGTATAGAAGTTCTTGCCGTCCTTGGTGGCGTAGACACACATGGTCTCCCGGGTGGGGTCGCCGCCGGCTTCAGCGATGACCTTGCCCAGATAGGAGGTGACGCCCACGATGTTGGCCATCACCTGGTCGGGGTGATGGAAGGCGGCAGAGCTGATGCGCTGGAGAATGAACCGGCGGCAGGGGTCCTCGCCGGGCTGGGTGTGGACACAGAAGGTGTCGTTGATGTGGCCGGAGCCGTAGCGCACCGCGCCCACCACCTGACCGCCGAAATCAAAGGCGTTCAGGGCGTCCTGCAAAAACTGTTCAGCCTGAGACATGTTCTTATACCTCCCACAGCTTGTCGGGGTAGAGACCGTTGGCGGTCATCTCCGCAATGGCGTTGACCACCACGGGCTTGTCCTCCCGATAGGTGACGCCGTACCACTTGTCGGCGCTGCGCAGCACCTTGACACGAGCCTTCTTCTCCTCCAGCAGCTGGGTGACCACGCTGGGCAGGAAGTACTCGCCCTTCAGGGGGTTCTCCGCCAGAGCCTTGTCCAGGAAGGCGGGGAAGCGGGCCTCGGCCTCCTTCAGGAAGCTCTCGGTGAAGCCCCACAGGTTCATGGATACGATGGTGTTGCCGCTCAGGTGGGTCCAGGTGGCACCGTCGTCCTCGGTGAAGCGGGCGTCGGCCCCGTCCTTCTCGATGCGGGTGCGCTCGGTCACGCGGGTGAGGTAGTTCTCGCTGTCCTCCTCACAGATGCCGCGGGCCACATGGCCATTCTCGGTGACGGTGTTGCCCAGCAGGTAGCCCACCATGGCAAACTCGTAGCAGCCGGGCTGGTCGGGGTGGGACTCCAGGTAGTCGTAGATCTTCTTAAAGCCCTCGGGGCCGTAGTAGTCGTCGGCGTTGACCACGGCGAAGGGGCCGTCCACCACCTTGCGGGCGGCCAGGATGGCGTGGGCGGTGCCCCAGGGCTTTACGCGCTCCTCGGGGACGGAGTAGCCCTCGGGCAGATCGTCCAGCTGCTGATAGGCATACTTCACGTTGATGACCTTGCTCAGACGGTCGCCGATGGCGGCCTTGAAGGTATCCTCGATCTCATGCTTGATGACGAAGACCACGGTCTCAAAGCCGGCGCGGCGGGCGTCGTAGATGGAGTAGTCAATGATGAGCTGATTGTGGTTGCCAACAGGGTCCACCTGCTTAAGTCCGCCGTAGCGGCTGCCCATACCGGCGGCCATAACTACAAGAACCGGTTTTTTCATACAATCCATTCCTTTCTTTCTCGCCCTTTGGGCGCTGTAAGGCCGGAGGTGGGAGACCGCCTCCGGCCAGTGGGTGTCACATAGGAGAAGCGGCTCAGCCCTTGTAGCCGTTGGGGTTCATGGACTGCCACTTCCAGGAGGAGGCGCACATCTCCTCGATGCCGTACTGGGCCTGCCAGCCCATCTCGTTGAGGGCCTTGGCGGGATCGGCGTAGCACTCGGCGATGTCGCCGGGACGGCGGGGGTCGATGACATAGGGCAGAGTCTTGCCGCAGGCCTTCTCATAGGCGTGGAGGATGTCCAGCACGCTGTAGCCCTTGCCGGTGCCCAGGTTGCACACGAACAGACCGCACTTGGTGTCCAGCTTCTTCAGCGCGGCCACATGGCCTTTGGCCAGGTCCACCACGTGAATGTAGTCACGCACGCCGGTGCCGTCGGGGGTGGGATAGTCGTTGCCGTAGACGTGGAGCTTCTCCAGCTTGCCTACGGCTACCTGAGCGATGTAGGGCACCAGGTTGTTGGGGATGCCGTTGGGGTCCTCGCCGATGAGGCCGGACTCATGGGCGCCGATGGGGTTGAAGTAGCGCAGCAGAGCCACGTTCATGGTGGGATCGGCGGCGCAGATGTCGGTGAGGATGCGCTCCAGGAACAGCTTGGTGGTGCCGTAGGGGTTGGTGGTGCCGCCGGTGGGGAAGTCCTCACGGATGGGCACGCTGGCGGGGTCGCCGTAGACGGTGGCGGAGGAGGAGAAGACGAAATTCTTCACTCCGTGGCGGCGCATGGCGTTGAGGAGCACCAGGCTGTTGACCAGGTTGTTGGTGTAGTACTCCAGGGGCTTAGCTACGCTCTCGCCCACCGCCTTCAGACCGGCGAAGTGGATGACCGCGTCAATGTCGGGATACTGGGCAAACAGAGCCTCCACCTGGGCCTCGTCGCACAGCTCGGTTTTCACAAAGGGAACTTGTTTGCCGGTGATCTTCTCTACACGTTTCAGGGATTCCTCAGAAGAGTTGACCAGATTGTCCGCTACCACGATATCATAGCCCGCCTGGATAAGCTCCACGCAGGTGTGGCTGCCGATGTAACCGGCGCCGCCGCTGACCAGAATAGACATGGGAAGCACTCCTTTCATACTCATGCGCTGATGCGCAAATGGGCCGTTCTGACCCTAAATTCATACCTTCATTGTAGTAGCTGGCGCAGGGAAAGAAAATAGACGATTCTACACATTGTTTGTACTATCGTCCGGAGAAACGCCGGGCAGCTCGGAGAGCATTTTGACGCTCCGGGCGTACTCGCTGGGGGACATGCCGGTGACCTTGCGGAAGCGGCGGGAGAAGTAGTGGACCGACTGGAATCCCAGCCGGGCAGCGATCTGGGTGAAGTTGAGCCGGCCGTCCCGGATCATCCGCCGGGCGGCCTGGATCTTCAGGTTCCCGAAGTACTCCATCACCCCGCCGCCGGTGTAGGTGTGAAACAGCTTTTGCAGCTGGCTGCGGCCAATGAGGTTGTCCCGGCAGATCTCCTCCAGGGTGAGGGGGCGGTCCAGGTGCTGCTCCATATAGGAGGCCACCCGTTTGAGGCTCTCGTCGCCTCCGGGGGCAGTGAGGGGAGGCGCGGGCTGCTCCCGGCGGCGGATGAGGCGGATGAGCAGCTCCTCCAGAGCAGCACACACCAGCTGCTCCCCGCCGAAGGGGGATTGTTCCCGGCGCTGGAGGCTCTGGGTGGACGGATTGTCCAGGGGGGTGGAGAAGGCGGCGGTGCTCTCCTCCACGATGCGGGCCAGCAGAGCGCGCTCGCCCTCTCCCGCTGTGGTGATGAGTCCCTGGAAGAAGGCCATGTCGGGGCTGTCGCAGCCAAAGCTGACCACCACCAGATCGGGGGCAACCCCGGTGGCAGACAGGGCGTGGAATTCGCCGGGGGCATGGAAAATGATCTGCCCCCGGGTCAGCTCCCACACCTGATCGCCAGCGGTTACCCGCAGGGAGCCACGGTCCACATACAGCAGCTCCCAGAAGTCATGGGACTCCCCGGAAAAGGCGTAGCTTCCGGCGTACTCAAAATAGTGCACCGTGTAGATCTCCTGCACGCGGATGGGACGCTGGGGAAGCAGGGGAAGATAGGCCATGGCAAAAACTCCTTATCCACGCTACGAGTGTTTTTCCTGTGAGTGCCGGTAGCGTTTGCGGTACTCCATAGGGCTCATTCCTTCCAGGCGGCGGAAGCTCTGGGAGAAGTAGCTGGGGGAGGAGAAGCCCAGGATCTGGGCGATCTGGGAGAGGGTATAGTCGGTGTTGGTGAGCAAAAAGCGGCTCTCCTGGGTGCGCCGTGCAATGAGGTAGCTGATGGGGGAAATATTATACTCTTTGCGGAAGACATGGACCAGGTAATATTTGTTGATATGGGCAATGGCAGACAGCTGGTCCAGGGTCAGATTCTCTTTAAAGTGGTTGTCAATGTAGCGCCGGACCAGATCGCACTCCCGGCTGATCTTGTGTCCCGGCTCCGAGGAGGCGATAGCCAGGTCATCCTGACGCTGGAGCCGTAGCAGGATGATGTCTAGCAGATGCTGGCACACCTGGTGATAGCCCGTCTGGCCACCCCGGGCCTCCTGGAGCATCAGGCGCAGGCAGGTGGTCAGCTCCTCCCAGCCGGAGGTGATGTGGGACAGGGCGTAGCCCCCTGTATCGGCCAGGACTTCCAGCCCCTCCACGCCCAGTACCGTGTACTCCATGGGGCTGCCTGCCTGGCTCAGCTCGGTGTGCGGAACGCCGGCGTTGACCAGTACCAGGTCGCTGACAGCCACGGAGAAGCTCTCATGCTGGAGCTGAAAGCGGCCCCGACCGGCAGTGACGAAGAACAGTTCGGTGCAGGCGTGGGTGTGGATGGTACTGTTCCACTCCTGGCTGTATTGGGCGCAGGTAATATACAACAGCTTGGCCTGATTCTGCACAGGAGAAGATTGAGACTCCTGGGAGAAAATATGATGACTGGTGCTCATGGAGCGCGCACCTCCTTCCAAAAACAGGAACATCGAAGAAACAGAATGGCAGGGGAGCGTTGTAGGAAAATTGCGCTGCCTGAGGGAAAAGTTTTATAGAAATGGTGGTTTGCGAGAGAGCAGCATCAGAGATTTTGCTCCCCTCATGTTTGCTACTATTATAAAGCCTGGAGGAGAATTGTGCAACTTCTAAAAAAGGAGACTTGAATTTTAAAAAAACTTGCGCGAAACGAAAAGGAGAAAATGGAGCAAAACTTGCAAATTATTCATTCTTCCTAAAAAGAAAGGGAATGGGACGGCGGCTTTCCGGCAAAACTGCGAAAAAAGCAAGATATATAAAAAGTATAGCAAGAAAGGAATTGCTTAAGAAAATTGGAAGCGTATACTTGAATTTAGAAAGCCGCGAGGAACGACCACGGTTGGATTCTTGCGGACGACGGCGTAAATGCAGAGCATAGGGCAGGTCTTAATGGACTTAAGGGAAGAAATCAAACGCAGACGACTTCCTGCCTGGGCATCTGCAAAACGTAATCTTTTAGAGGAGGAATGATGAAACATGAAAAAGTTCCTGAGCCTGACTCTGGCCGCTTCCATGTCTCTTGCGCTCCTGGCTGGCTGCGGCAGCAGCAACGGCGGCAGCAGCGACGCCAGCAAGAGCGGTGACGGCAGCAACGCTGCCGGCGGCACTATTAAGGTAGCCGCCATCGAGACCAGCTACGGCACCGAGGTTTGGCAGAAGGTGGCTGACGCCTTCACCGAGCAGACCGGCATCAAGGTCGAGCTGACCATCGACAAGAAGCTGGAGGATGTCATCGGCCCCGCTATGCAGGGCGGCGAGTATCCCGACGTGGTGCACCTGGCTGTCGGCCGTGAGGCGGCTCTGACTGAGCAGTTCATCAAGGACAAGAACATCGCTGAGATCACCGACGTGCTGTCCATGAAGGTTCCTGGTGAGGACGTCACCGTGGGCGACAAGATCATCCCCGGCTTCGTCAACGACAACTCCACCACCAACCCCTATGCTGACGGCAAGACCTATCTGGCTCCCATGTTCTACTCTCCCTGCGGCCTGTTCTACAACAAGGGCCTGTTTGCTGAGAAGGGCTGGGAGGTTCCCACCACTTGGGATGAGATGTGGGAGCTGGGCGATAAGGCTAAGGCCGAGGGTATCTCCCTGTTTACCTACCCCACCACCGGTTACTTTGACGCCTTCTTCTATGCTCTGATGTATGAGGCCGGCGGCGAGGAGTTCTTCTACGACGCCACTCACTACGCTGAGGGCATCTGGGATACCGATGCTGCCAAGACCTGCTTCGACATCGTGGAGAAGCTGGCTTCCTACACCAACCCCATCACTCCTGCTCAGGCCAATGATCAGGACTTCACCCAGAACCAGCAGCTGGTGCTGGACAACAAGGCCCTGTTTATGCCCAACGGCACCTGGATCGTCTCTGAGATGGCCGAGGCTCCCCGGGCCGACGGCTTTGAGTGGGGCATGACCGCTCTGCCCGCCATCACCGAGGGCGGCGACCGTTACAGCTATACCTTCTTTGAGCAGATGTGGATCCCCGCCGGCGCTGAGAACATCGACGGCGCCAAGCAGTTCATCGCCTTCATGTACAGCGATAAGGCTGCCGATCTGTTCGCCGAGGCCGGCGCTGCCCAGCCTGTTACCGGCATCGTGGATAAGCTGACTGGCGACAACCAGATCTTCTACGGCATCTATGACGACGGCGCTAAGGCCGCCCTGGGCGCCTTCGCCTCCTACAAGTCCGTGGCCGGCCTGGGCACCCAGCGCGAGGTCTTCTTCGATCCCGTCAATGCCCTGGTCTCCGGTTCCATGACCAAGGACGAGTGGGTGAGCAGCATCAAGACCGCCAGCGATCAGATGCGTGCCAACCTGACCTGAGTTCCTAAGTTCGAAACGTAATCACGAGCGTACGGGGACGGCGAGCGGTAACTCGCTCGCCGTCCCTCTTTATCAAAAAATGTGAACAAGCTGTAAACGGGCCGCCCGACGCGGCCGAAACGAAAGGAGCTGAGTGTGTGAGAAGGAATAAAGGGCGCAGCCGCTTTCTTGTGCTGTGTGTGGCTCCTGCCACCATCCTGTTTTTCATCTTTATGATCGTTCCCACGTTGAACGTGTTCCGCATGTCCCTGTATGAACGAGGTGCTTATTCGCCCACCGAGACCTTTGTTGGTCTGAGCAACTTTACGGCCCTGCTTAACGACTCCCTGTTTATCCGCTCCATGCAGAATACCATTCTGCTGGTGGTGGTGGTCACCATGGTGACCTTTGCCTTCGCGCTGATTTTCGCCAGCATTTTGACCCATGAGAACGTCAAGGGCAAGAATCTGTTCCGGGTCATTTTCTATATCCCCAATATCCTGTCCGTCGTTGTTATTTCCGGTATCTTCTCCGCCATCTATAAGCCTGAGAATGGTATGCTCAACAGCATCATCTCCATGTTCGCCGGAAAGACGGTAACCATCCTGTGGAAGGATGCTCCCCTGGTCATGGTCAGTATCATCATCGCCATGATCTGGCAGGCCATCGGCTACTACATGGTCATGTACATGGCCTCCATGGCCAGCGTGCCTGAGAGCCTCTATGAGTCCGCCAGCCT
>ENA-UPXC01002409-UPXC01002409.1-human-gut-metagenome-genome-assembly--contig:-NODE-2409-length-22206-cov-5.255999_pt1 | contig 22206 bp, 20 predicted proteins | sample MGYA00250047_ERZ773371 | MGnify/ENA primary metagenome ERZ773371 (study PRJEB29103, sample SAMN06111975) | human gut metagenome | biome: human gut; feature: ankylosing spondylitis patient; material... | reverse complement strand
CCAGGATCACTGCCTTGGTGTAGGTGGACCCTACGTCGCAGCCGCCGTAATATTTCATAGTCAATTACTCCTTATTTGTTGTACTCGTAGTGGGGCTTGGTGGTCTCATAGGGCTGCTTCAGGGGGTCGCGGCGCTCCATGCGGTCATAGTGGCGGCACAGGAACGGCTCCACGCCATAGAACAGGGCCTTGCCGTCCAGATCGAAGAAGAAGACGGCGAACAGGGCGGCATACACGCCCAGCCCGATGAACAGAACCTTTTTCAGAATTTTCAACACCTTACGCATTTTCTTTCCTCCTTACCAGCTCTGGGAATCGTCGAACTCCAGCAGGGACGGGTCGATGGGCTCCTCGTGCATGACGGTGGTCATGTAGTCGTTGATGATGGAGCGGATCTCCGCCCGGGAGACATTGCGCTTGTCGGGCAGGGCGTGGGGCAGCCAGATGGCGTGGACGTCACGGGCCCGGAACTCGTCCTCGAACATACCGTGAACGCCCTGCATGCCCTTGCACAGCAGCTGGTCATACATGACCACCATGTCGCAGTGGAACTTTTCCATGTTCTCCCACAGCTCGAAGATGTGGTGCATACCGCCAACGGCCATCCGGCGCATGGGGGCCCACTCGTGATACTGGGCCATGTCGGCCAGGGTGTGGCTGTAGCTGTCGGTGCGGATGGTCATGTTGAACATCAGGGAGTCCATGTTGATGATGGTGTTCAGGCCCCAGCAGTTATAGGCCCAGGTGCACCAGTTGGAGTAATACAGGGGGGCGCAGGACCAGGCGATGACCCGGTGGCGGGTCAGGGGGAAGCTGTTGATGCGCTGCTCCACGCACTTCTCCATGATCTTGCGGACCTTCTTGTCCATCTCGTGCCAGCCGGGCAGGTCGCCGTACTGGCTCTGGTAGATGCGGTACAGGGCCTGGGACACGCCGTTGATGGGATAGAAATCGGTATTGGCGGCCACGTCCCACTTCTCCCACTCGAAACGCTGCAGCTCGTTCTGGCTCTCCAGCCGCTTCACCAGCTGGTTCCAGTCGAAGGCCGCGCCGGTCTGCTCCCCGATGAACTTCCAGGCCTCCTCGATCTCCCGCTGGCAGTGTTCCTGGACCAGGGGATCGTCAAACTGCATGGGCTGGGGCATGGCGAACAGCGGCTTGTCCATCAGCCAGTCCTGGAGAATGGAGGTGGCCACGGAGCCGTCGCAGGCCTCGTTGGAGGTGATGACGGCCTTGTAGTAGTCGGGCACATCGTCCAGCACGAACAGGCCCGCCTCGGCCTGGCACATGGGGCAGGGGTCGCCGGGCAGACCCAGGGACTGCACCGCGTCGATGTAGTTGAGGACGGTGTGGTTGTTCACGTGGCAGGTGACGAAATAGGGGACCATCTGCAGGGGAACGTTCTCCACCTCCTTGCTGAAGGGGTAGAAGACGCCGCCCCACACGGTTTCGTCGTGGGCCATGGTCTTGTCGTGCTTGGCCCGGACCTTGTCGGACTTGTTCAGGTTCAGGTCGTTGCGGAACATCTGCATGAACTGGAAGATGGTGGCGTTGACCATGCCCCGATAGTGCCACGGGCAGGCCCGCAGCGCCTCGCCCCGGAGACCCTCCATGCCGCGGTCGAACCAGTGCAGCACCGGCAGATAGGTCTGGCCCATCCAGCGATAGCGCCAGCAGCCCTTGGCGAAGGTGACGACGCCGCCGTAGCGCATGACATCGTAGACCATCATGCCGTAGTTATACAGCCACACCTTGTTGAAGTAGTAGAAGGTGTCCTTGATGCCGCGCCACTCCCGGTGCTTATACAGGCCGGTCTTGTCCATGTACAGGTCGCCCAGGCGGCGCTCGCCGGCGGGCTTGCCGTATACGAAGTCCCGGGCCAGCTTCTTATAGTCCAGGCTCTTGGCCTTGGCCACGGTCTTTTTCAGATCGAACTTTTTCATTTTCTTGCGCCCTCCTGAATCTTCTTGATCTCAACGCTTTCGATGAACGCCTGGAAGCGGGTGCGCAGCTGGCCGGAGGCGGCGTTGACGTATTCCTTCTCGATGGAGCATACGGGGATGCCGAAGTCCCGGTTGAGGACGATGGTGTCGATGGTGCGCTCATAGCTCCAGTATTCGCAGAACTTGTTGCTGGCCACGATGATGCCGTCGGCCTTGTACTCCTTCACCAGGTCCGCCAGATACTTCTTGCGGCCGCGCATCTCGTCCTGGCCCATGAACCGGGGACACATGCTGAAGTTGAGATAGTGCCGGGCGATGGCGTCCAGCGGGGCCTGACCGGGCTGGACCACGATCTCCTCCCGGCCGGGCAGGCTGCCGTAGCAGTAGCGGTCCGCCACCACCAGGGCGCCGCAGCTTTCGATGAGCTTGGTGAAGTTGGGGTCGTCGTTCTCGGCGCCGGAGAGCACCAGCTTGCAGCGATAGGCGGGCTTGGCATCGGGCTGGCGGGTCTTCAGCTCCTCCGCGGTCTCCCGCAGATAGGGCAGGATCAGGTCCTTGGGACAGGTGAGGCTGGCCAGCTGGATCACGTGGAACTCATACCCCGTGATGGTGGGCACGTCCAGCTTGCGGTAGCTGCCGATCTCGGTGATCAGGCGGCAGACCTCGTTGTGCTGCTCGATGGCCTTCAGCAGGGCCTCGTCGGAGGTGTCGATGCCGAAGTTCTGGGCCAGGGGATCCAGCACATGGGCCTGCAGCTGCCGGCGATAGTGCAGATAGCTGTTCTCGGTTTTCTTGAAGGGTACGTCGGTGAATTCGCAGAAGAAGTCGGGGTTCTGGATGATGTCCATGTCCTTCACGGAGTCCAGGTGCTTCTGCATCAGGTGCTCCTGGAACCGGCAGGTGACGGTGCACGTCTCGGTGGCCATCTGGGCATCCAGGAAGTTGAACCCGCCCTCCAACGCGCGCTCCATCAGGCTGCGGCCGAAGTGACAGGTCCGGGCGGACATGTAGTAGGTGGCCATGTCCGGCGAGCCGCTGCGGGGGGCCCGCAGGCGCACAGAGAAGCAGCCCGCGAGATCCAGCAGAACCTCCGGCATGAAGTTGCAGGTGTAGCCCAAAGCCCGGCGGCCCTCGGCCTTGGCCTGCTTGACCAGATCATTGTTGGCCTCCTGCAGCAGATCCTCCATAAAGATCAGGTGTTTCAGGTCCCTCATATTATCTCTTTCCTCCTAACGTCGTTTGTTCCATCCTGCATGGCACGACAAATTACTACTAAATTATACAGAATTGCGAAAAAAATGTCAATGATTTTATACATTTTATACATTATTGGCCAATGTGTTCATAATATGACAGAAACAGGACTTTGGTCGGGAAAAGTGGCCCCATCCGGGTTTGACTTTAGCCCCTTGCCGTGCTAAAATGGGCAAAAAAGCAGGGAGGAGCATCACTATGTGCGAGCATCATCACGACCATGACCACGATCACCCCCATGACCACGGCCACACCGGCCTGGAGGAGCGGGTGGCTATGCTGACCTATATGCTGGGCCACAACCAGCACCACGCCCAGGAGCTGCACGAGCTGGCCCACGACCTGGGCGACAGCGAGGCGGCCCAGCTGATCCACGACGCCGTGGTGGACTTTGAGGTGGGCAACAAGAAGCTGGCGGAGGCGCTGGTGGTGCTGAAGGGGGAATGAGCCATGTGTCTTTCCACGGTTTATCGTATGCATGACGGCGAAAAACAGTTGGTGTGCAAAAATGTGGCCGCCGTCCGGCAGCAGGAGGGCGCCCTGGTGTTCACGGACATCATGGGCGTTCAGACCCGGGTGGAGGCGGTGCTGGACCGCATGGACCTGATGGAGAATTTCATCTTCATCAAGGACGCCAAGGCCTGACGCAGGAATATACACGCAAAAAGCCCCCGGATACCGGACAGCTTCCACTGCCCGGTATCCGGGGGCTTGCTGTGTCAGTCGGCGTAAATCTCGCCGGACAGGCTCAGTACGGCCCGGCCGCCTACCCGGATCAGGGCGTCGCCCTTTTCCACCGTCAGACGGCTGCGTATTTCCGAGGAACGGCGCATATGCTCTCCCTGAATGAAGACGTTTTCCCGGTCCGGCTGCACCAGACCGTAGCGGTACAGGTAATAGGTCAGGGCCCCGTTGGAGGTGCCGGTGGCGCACTCCTCCGGAATGTCGTACAGAGGGGCGAAGTTGCTGCACCAGGCTGTGCAGGTCTTGTCCCCCAGGCAGAACATGTGCACGCCGGTGACCTTCTGCCGCCGGGACAGCTCCGCCACCAGCGTCTCGTTCTGACGGGCCCGCAGCAGGGTCTCCCGGTCCCGCACCGGCATCATGATATCCGCCAGGCCCGTGGACACGATCTGGGGCGTCAGGTCCCGGGGCCGGTCCGCGCCGGTGAGGCCGAAGGCCCGGTACAGCGGCTCCCACTCCACCCGGGTCAGCTCTCCCAGCCACCGGGGCGGGGCCATGTCCATCCAGACCACCTCGCCGTCCACGGAGATCTGCAGGTCGCCTGCCTTGGTGTGGGCCACATGGCGGCCGTCGGCCAGCAGGCCCAGCCGCCGCAGCAGGGCAAAGCTGGCAATGGTGGCATGTCCGCACAGCTCCACCTCCCCCGCCGGGGTAAAATAGCGCAGGTCCACGCTGCCGTCGGCCCGGGGCCGGACAAAGGCCGTCTCCGAATGCTTCAGCTCGGCGGCGATCAGGCGCATGGTCTCGTCGCTGACGTCCCCCTCCGGCAGGGCCACCCCTGCCTGGTTGCCGCCGAACAGCTTGGCGGCGAACGCATCCATGACGTATATTTTCATGATAAAAACCTCCCCAAACTCTCTTTTTATTCATTATACTAAACTCTACGCCGGTTTTCAAGCGCCCGGGGACTTGACTGGCTGGAAAATTTCGGATATAATGGCAGTAGTATTTGCGGTACGCCGCTGAAAGGAAAGGAAAATCATCCAAAATGCTGAACAAGCGCAGTCTGCTCTCCCAGTTCCTCCACTTCTCCGCCGCTACGGTGGCCTCCCTGATGGTGTTCTCCCTGTACTCCATCGTGGACGGCCTGTTCGTGGCGAAGGGCGTGGGTGAATACGCCATGAGCGCTGTCAACCTGGCCGTCCCCTTCACCAACGTCATGTTCTCCATCGCCGTGCTGTTTGCCGTGGGCACCAGCACCATCATCGCCATCTACCTGGGCCAGGGCCGCCGGGAAAATGCCAACAGCCTGTTTTCCCAGAATCTGGCGGTGCTGGTGGTCATCGGCCTGGTGATCACCGCCCTGGTGCTGATCTTCCTGGAGCCCTTCGCCATGCTGCTGGGGGCCAAGGACGTAACGCTGGAGTACACCAAGGACTATCTCCGGGGTCTGGCCCCCTTCGCCGTGTGCTTCATCGTTTCGTACAACATGGAGATCCTGGTGAAAACCGACGGACGGCCCACCCTGGCCATCGTCACGGTGATCACCGGGTGCCTGACCAACTGCGTGCTGGACTATGTGGCCATCTTCCTGCTGGACTGGGGCGCATGGGGCGCGGCCTTTGCCACGGGCCTGTCTCAGCTGCTGACGTGTGTGATCTACCTGACCCATTTCCTGGGCAAGCGCACCACCTTCCACCTGGTGCGCTTCCGGCCCGACTGGCATATCTACCGGCGGCTCCTGCCCATCGGCGTGTCCGACGGCGTTACGGAGCTGTGCAACGGCGTGATGATCTTTCTGTTCAACCGCACCATCCTGCGCTGCATCGGCCAGGACGGCCTGGTGAGCTACACCATCATCGCCTACATCAACACCCTGATCCTGAACATCATGCTGGGGGTGTCCCAGGGGTCCCAGCCCCTGGTCAGCTATCACTACGGTCAGAAGGACCGGGGCGGCTGCCGCCGTCTGCTGCGCTATGGCCTGGTGACCCTGGCGGGTATGACCGTTCTGTGCTTCGGCGCGGTGCAGCTGCTGGCGCCCCAGATCGTCCACGTCTTCCTGGGGGACGAAAACCCGGCGCTGAACCTCTCCTCGGTGGACGCCCTGCGGCGGTACGGCCTGTGCTATCTGATGGTGGGCTTCAACGTGCTGATGGGCGGCTTCCTGACGGCGGTGGAGCGGCCCCGCCCGGCCATCTGCATCTCCGTGGGCCGGGGGCTGGCGCTGCAGGCCGGCGCCCTGCTGCTGCTGGCGGCGGTATGGGGCGGCAGTGTCATCTGGTTCGCGCCGGTGATCTCCGAGGCCCTGTGCCTGGTGATGGCCCTGGTCTTTATGACCCGGTTCTGGCGAAAGACTCCGGACCCGGCCCAGATCAGCTGATACGCATCCTGAATAAATATCCAGCGGGCAACCGGCTTCTGCACCGGATGCCCGCTGTTTTTTTCATTTTTCCAGGTGCTCCCAGACCACCGGCTGCCCGGCGGCCAGGGTTTTGGGCAGGTCCAGCACCCGCTGGTTCCGGCTGCCCCGGAACTGCAGGCTGATGTCCTTCTCCGCCGCCACGAACCGTCCGTCCACCAGCACGTCGATGCACGAGAGCAGCCGGTCCGTTGCCTGGCACCGGGGATGGGCCCCCTCCCGCAGCAGCTCGTCCTCCAGCCGGAAGCCGGTGAAGCACCAGATGCTCTTGTCCGGATACCGCCGCCGGACCTCCTGCAGAAGCGGCAGCAGGTCCCGCTGGTTCTCCGGTTCAAAGGGCTCGCCCCCCAGCACCGTCAGCCCGTTGATATAGGGCTTGTCCAGCTCGGCGAAAATCTCCGCCCGGGTGTCATCGGTGAAGGGCTTTCCATAGTGAAAGTCCCAGGTCTGGGGCTGGAAGCAGTCCGGGCAGTGGTTGGTGCAGCCGGACACGAACAGGGTCACCCGGACCCCGATGCCGTTGGCAATATCACATTTTTTCAGATTGCCATAGTACACGATATTGCTCCTTTTAGGTAATATATACTGCTAAACGGCGGAAGGAAACCCCTTACAGGTGCAGCACCCGGTCCTTGATCTCCTGGGTCCGGCCCTGGTTCCAGAACTGGGTCCCGATATAGCCGCAGGTGCGGCGGGCCACGTTCATCTTATCCTGGTCGGTGTTGCCGCACTGGGGACATTTCCAGATGAGCTTGCCGTCCTCCTCCACGATCTGAATCTCGCCGTCCCAGCCGCAGACCTGGCAATAGTCGCTCTTGGTGTTCAGCTCGGCATAGATGATGTGGTCATAGATGAACTTCATTACCTCCAGCACGGCGGGGATGTTGTTCTGCATGTCCGGCACCTCCACATAGCTGATGGCGCCGCCGGGGGACAGGTGCTGGAACTGGGCCTCGAACTCCAGCTTGGTGAAGGCGTCGATCTCCTCGGTGACGTTCACATGATAGCTGTTGGTGATGTAGCCCTTGTCGGTGATGCCCTTGATGACGCCGAAGCGCTTCTGCAGGCACTTGGCGAACTTGTAGGTGGTGGACTCCAGCGGCGTGCCGTACAGGGAGTAGTCGATGTTTTCGGCGGTTTTCCACTCCTTGCACTTGTCATTCATCTTCTGCATGATGGCCAGGGCGAAGGGGGTGGCGGCGGGGTCCGTGTGGCTCTTGCCGGTCATGTATTTCACGCACTCGTACAGGCCCGCATAGCCCAGGGAGATGGTGGAATAGCCGTTATACAGCAGCTTGTCGATGGTCTCGCCTTTCTTCAGCCGGGCCAGGGCACCATACTGCCACAGAATGGGGGCCGCGTCGGAGGTGGTGCCCAGCAGCCGCTCGTGGCGGCACCGCAGGGCCTTGTGACACAGCTCCAGCCGCTCCTCGAAGATCTGCCAGAACTTCTCGGTGTTTCCGCCGGAGGACAGGGCCACGTCCGGCAGGTTGATGGTGACCACGCCCTGGTTGAAGCGGCCATAGTACTTGTGCTTGCCGGGCTCGTAATTTCCGGCGTTGGCAACGTTGCCGATCCCGGCATCGGTAAAACGGTCCGGGGTCAGGAAGGAGCGGCACCCCATACAGGTGTACACGTCGCCCTTGAGCTCCTTCATCTTTTTTTCGGAGATATAGTCCGGCACCATGCGGCGGGCGGTGCATTTGGCGGCCAGCTCCGTCAGATACCAGTAGGGGGCGTCCTCGTGGATGTTGTCCTCCTCCAGGGTGTAGATCAGCTTGGGGAAGGCGGGGGTCACCCACACGCCCTGCTCGTTCTTCACACCCTGGTACCGCTGCAGCAGCATCTCCTCGATGATCATGGCCAGGTCCTTCTTCTCCCGCTCGTTCCGGGCCTCGTTCAGGTACATGAACACCGTGATGAAGGGGGCCTGTCCGTTGGTGGTCAGAAGGGTCACCACCTGATACTGGATGGTCTGCACGCCCCGGCGGATCTCCTCCCGCAGGCGGGCCTCCACCAGCTCGCTGATCTTCTCCTCGCCGGGGTCCACGCCGATGGACGCCATCTCCGCCAGCACGATGCGGCGGATCTTCTGGCGGCTGACCTCCACAAAGGGGGCCAGGTGGGTCAGACTGATGGACTGGCCGCCGTACTGGTTGGAGGCCACCTGGGCCACGATCTGGGTGGCGATGTTGCAGGCGGTGGCGAAGGAGTGGGGCTTTTCGATCATGGTGCCGGTGATGACGGTGCCGTTTTGCAGCATGTCCTCCAGGTTCACCAGGTCGCAGTTGTGCATGTGCTGGGCGAAATAGTCGGTGTCGTGGAAGTGGATGATGCCCTCCTCATGGGCCTCCACGATCTCCCGGGGCAGCAGCAGGCGGTTGGTGATGTCCCGGGACACCTCGCCGGCCATATAGTCCCGCTGGGTGGAGTTCACCACGGGATTTTTGTTGGAGTTCTCCTGCTTGGCCTCCTCGTTGTTGCACTCGATGAGGGAGAGGATCTTGTCGTCGGTGGTGTTGGCCTTGCGCACCAGGGACCGGGTATAGCGGTAGGTGATGTAGTGCTTGGCCACCTCAAAGGCCCCGTGGGCCATGATGTGGTGCTCCACCATGTCCTGAATTTCCTCCACGGTGGGGGCGCGATTCATCTTCTGGCACTGCAGCTCCACGGACTCGGCGATGCGCCCGATCTGCACGGGAGTCATGCGGTCGGCCTCGGCCACAGAGTTGTTGGCCTTGGTGACGGCCACCTCAATTTTCTGGATATCGAAGGGGACCTCAGCCCCGTTGCGCTTGATGATCTTCATGTGTATCGCCTGTCCTTTCTCCTGATTTTTTCTCTCTCCATAGCAAAAGCTGCCTCAATGGGCAGCGGTCAATCAGCCCCTTAATCATATACCATATCCTGTGCTGATGCAAGCCCAAAGCCCTAAATATGGGGAAAATGCCTGACGAAAATCCCCTGGATATTTTGTCGATTCTGTACAATAGACACAAGATATGGGAGTACCTGCCGCCCTGTTACCTACAATATATAGTATGACAAGACATTTCACAATTGCAAATGCAACAAAAACCCCCGGGCGCGGAAGATTTTCCGCACCCGGGGGAGAGCGCTTGCCGGTATAGGTTGTTACAGCTTTTCGGCCAGACGCTCCAGAGCCTCGGTCATGGCCTCCTCAAAGGAGGGGTGGGGCCGCATAACAGACAGCAGCTGCCCCACCGTCAGGCCGTTTACCAGGGCGGCGCTGAGCTGGCTGATGATGTCGCTGGCGTGCTGGCACATCAGCTGCGCGCCGATGAGATGGCCGGTATCCCGGTCGGCCACCAGCTTCATGAAGCAGCGGCCCGGGTCCTCGATGACCGTCCGGGCGTTGCCGAACATGGTGCACTTGCCGGACACGGCGTTGATGCCCTGCTCCTTGGCCTCGGCCTCGGTGAGGCCCACCACGGCGATCTCGGGACTGCTGTAGATGCAGCTGGGCACCACGTTCAGGTCCGTGGCGGACTGACGGCCGCACATACGATTCACGCAGGCGATGCCCTGGGCGGCGGCCACATGGGCCAGCTGGATCACGGCGGACACGTCGCCGATGGCATAGACCCCGGGGATGCTGGTGCGGAAGTCCTCATCCACCAGCAGGCTGCGGCCCCGGGTCTCGGGAACCAGCTCCGGGGCGAACAGCCCGTCCCAGCAGGGACGGCGTCCGATGGCGCACAGGACCTTTTCGCCGGACACGGCCTTTTCCTTGCCCTTCTGGTCCACATGGACCGTCAGGCCCTCCGGCGTCTGCTCCACCCGCCGGACCATGGCGGAGGTCAGCACCTCCACCCCCTGCTTTTTCAGGATCTGGCCCAGGTTCTGACCCAGCTCCCGGTCCATGGTGGGCAGCAGCCGGTCCATGCCCTCAATGAGGGTGACCCGGCAGCCCAGGTTCGCGTAAAACGTGGCAAATTCCACGCCGATGACGCCGCCGCCCATGATCACCAGGGACTCATACAGGGTGTCGCTGCCCTCCAGCAGCTCATCGGAGGTCATGACCCCCGGCAGGTCCAGCCCCGGGATGGGCGGGCGCACCGGCACGGAGCCAGTGGCGGCCAGAATGCGGTCGGCGGTGTAAACCGTGTCCCCCTCCGGGCCGGCAACGGTGACGCGGCCCGGGGCGTCGATGCGGGCGGCGCCCTCCAGCAGGTCCACTTTAGCCCCCTTCAGCAGGGCGTGGATGCCGCCCCGGAGCTTCTCGGAAACGGCCCGCTTATAGGCGAACATCTCTCCCAGATTGAAGGTGATGTCCCCGGCGTGGACCCCGGCAGGGGAGCCGTCCACGGCGTCCCGGTATACCTGGGAGGCGTGGAGCAGGGTCTTGGTGGGGATGCAGCCCCGGTTCAGGCAGGTGCCGCCTACCTCCCGGCGCTCCACCACGGCGGTGTGCAGCCCCAGCTTGGCGGCCTCCAGGGCGGCGGTATAGCCGCCGGGCCCCGCGCCGATAACGATGAGCTGATAATCAGACATAGCTTCTTCCTCCGTTGATGAGATCACGCCCGTTTCCACCGCAGCACCGGGTGCCGGGCGGCCTTCACCTCGTCGGGACGGCCGATGGGCATATGGTGGGGTGCGCCGTGCATGGCTTCGGGGTCGTCATACGCCCGCCGGTACAGCATCCGCAGCACCTCCGCCGCATGGTCCAGGACCTCGGGCCCCTCGGTCTCCGTGGGCTCCAGCATCAGGGCCTCATGGACGATCAGGGGGAAGTACATGGTGGGCGGATGGATGCCCTCGTCGATCAGGGACTTGGCCACATCCAGGGCGGAGACGCCGGTCTCCTTCTTCAGGCCGCTGAGATCCAGCACGAACTCGTGCATACAGATGCGGTCATAGGCCGGCTGGAAGGTGCCCCGGAGCTTCTCCTGCAGGTAGTTGGCGTTGAGCACGGCGTTCTGCGCCGCCTCGGGAATGCCCTGGCGGCCCAGGGTCAGCAGATACGTCAGCGCCCGGACCACCACCAGGAAGTTGCCCATAAAGCTGCGGACCTGGATATGCCCTTCCTCCTCTGCCGAGGCGGAGTGGGGCAGATAGGGCGTCAGGAACGCCTTGCAGCCCACGGCCCCTGCGCCGGGACCGCCGCCGCCGTGGGGCGTGGCGAAGGTCTTGTGCAGATTCATGTGGATGCAGTCAAAGCCCATGTCGCCGGGGCGGACGATGCCCATCACGGCGTTGAGGTTGGCTCCGTCGTAGTAGCACAGGCCGCCGGCCTCGTGGACCAGCCGGGTGATCTCCAGGATGTTCTTGTCGAAGATGCCCACGGTGTTGGGGTTTGTCAGCATCAGACCCGCGGTGTCGTCGCCCAGGGCGGCCTTCAGACTCTCCAGATCCACGCAGCCGTCGGGGCCGGAGGCGATGTTCACCACCTCATAGCCGCACATGGCCGCCGTGGCGGGGTTGGTGCCGTGGGCGGAGTCGGGAACGATGATCTTGGTGCGCTTCTTGTCCCCCCGGGCGTCGTGATACTGCTTGATCAGCAGCACGCCGGTGAACTCGCCGTGAGCGCCCGCCGCCGGCTGGAAGGTCATGCCGTCCATGCCGGTGATCTCGCAGAGATATTCCCGGGCGGTGTCCAGCACATGGCGCATACCGGCCAGGGACTCCCTGGGGGCCAGGGGATGGCAGTTGGTGAAGCCCGGCAGGGCCGCCATCTCCTCGTCGATGCGGGGGTTATACTTCATGGTGCAGGAGCCCAGGGGATAGAACCCGCAGTTGACGCCGTGGACCTGGTGGCACAGCTCCGTATAGTGGCGGGAGATGTCCGTCTCGCTGAGCTGGGGCAGGTCGGGCTTCGTCTCCCGGCGCAGGGACTCCGGCAGGGCCGCGGTCTCCACGTCGCAGGCGGGCAGGATGGTGCACCGGCGGCCGGGCACGCTCTTTTCAAAAATCAGCTTCATCTGTCCAGCACCTCCTTGACGATGGATACGGCTTCGTCCAGCTCCCGGCGGCTGACCTTCTCCGTGGCGCACCACAGGACCTGGTCGTCGCCCAGAGGCAGGCCGCCCAGGATGCCCTGGTCCTCCAGAGCATGCAAAAGCTCCTGCCGCCGGGGCATTTTCAGCACAAATTCGTGGAAGAACGCCCCGCCGTACACCGGCTTCACGCCGGGCAGGGCCGTCAGCGCCTTTTCCAGATAGTGGGCCTTGGCCATGGACTGCTCCGCAGCCTCCGCCATGCCGTCGGGGCCCATGGTGGCCATGTACAGCCCCGCCGTCAGGGCGCACAGGGCCTCGTTGGAGCAGATGTTGCTGCTGGCCTTTTCCCGGCGGATGTGCTGCTCCCGGGCCTGCAGGCTCAGGACATAGGCCCGGCGGCCCTGGTCGTCGGTGGTCTCACCCACGATGCGGCCGGGGAGCTTGCGCATGAGCTTATCGGTGGCGGCCATATAGCCCAGATACGGGCCGCCGCAGCCCAGGGGCAGACCCAAGGGCTGCCCCTCGCCCACGGCGATGTCCGCGCCGCAGTCCCGGGGGGTCTTCATAATGGCCAGGGCAATGGGGTTGCAGCCCATGATGTACCTGGCCCCGGCCTGGTGGACGGCCTGGCCCAGGGCCTCGGCGTCCTCGAACAGGCCGAAGAAGTTGGGCTGCTGGACGTAGAAGGAGGCAACCTCCTCATCCAGCATGGAGGCCAGGGCCTCCAGGTCGGTCCTGCCGTCCTTCACCGGCACCACCCGCAGCTCGTCGCCGGTGCCGTAGCAATAGGTGCGCACGGTGTTGATGGTGTCCGGATGGGCCGCGCCGGAGATCAGGGTCACCCGGCGCTTGCGCTCCCGGCACATGGCCGCCGCCTCGGCGGCGGCGGTGGCCCCATCGTACACAGAGGCGTTGGACACGTCCATGCCGGTGAGCTCGCAGATCATGGTCTGATACTCGAAGATAGACTGCAAAAGCCCCTGGCTCATCTCCGCCTGATAGGGGGTATAGGCCGTCAGAAACTCCTCCTTGGCGGGGATGTATTTGACGATGGAGGGAATGTAGTGGTCATAGGCCCCCGCGCCCCGCAGAATGGTGGCGTAGGTGCGGTTTTCGGCGGCCATGGCGGACACCGCCCGGGCGGCCTCCAGCTCGCTCATGCCGTCGGGGATGCGCAGCGGCTCCCGCAGCAGCATCTGCTCCGGCACGTCCCGGTACAGGTCCATGACGTTCTCCAGCCCCACGGCGCGGAGCATCTGCTCCCGCTGGGCCTGGGTGGAGGGGACATAGCTGCCCATGCTCAGCCCTCCTCGGTGCAGAAGGCCTCGTAGGCGGCGGCGTCCAGCAGCTCCTCGGTGTCGGTGATGTTCTCCACCTTGATGATCCAGGCGTCATAGGGCTCCTTGTTCAGCAGCTCGGGCTGGTCCAGCAGGTCCTCGTTGACGGCGCAGACGGCGCCGGTGACGGGGCACACCAGGTCGGACACGGCCTTGACGGACTCCACATCGCCGAAGGCGTCGCCGCAGGTGACGTCGTCGCCCTCGCCGGGCAGGTTCACGAACACCACGTCGCCCAGAGCGTCCTGGGCAAAGTCGGAAATACCGATGACGGCCACGCCGTCCTCCATTTTCACCCACTCGTGGGACTTGGAATACTTCAGATCAGTCGGATACAGCATGATGATTTACCTCCAAATTTATTGTAATTGTTGTATGTCTGCAATGAATCCGTGTCAGATGTCCAGCTTGCCGGCCAGCTGCTCCAGGGCATCGTTGATGGCGGCGTCGTCGAAGCAGTAGCGCATCTCGGTGTGGCTGGCCCGCAGGCGCTCCACGTCGCCCTTGATCTCCCGGCCCCGGAGGATGCAGTCGGCCATCAGGGAAGCCAGCTGGTCGAAGTCCTTCTCCTCGAAGCCGAAGCGGGTCATCTCGCTGACGCCCATGCGCAGGGCGCCGGAGGCGGTGAAGCCCTCCTCATCGGGGGTGGCCTGGTAGTTGACGATGACGTTGTTCTGCTCCAGGCGCTCGGCGATCTCGGCGCCCTCGCCGTAGCCCACGGAGACAATGACCTGGTGGGTCTCGGTATAGTCGATGGCGGGGTCGCCCACCACGTCCAGACCATAGCTCTTGAGGCTGCGGGCGAAAGACTTGGCGTTGCGGATGATGGCGCTCTGATAGGCGTCCCGGAACTGGTTCATCTCATAGGCGGCCATCAGCATACCCAGCTGGGTGCCCAGGTGGTGGTTGGATACGCTGCCGGGGAAGGTGCGGCTTTCGATGGTTTTCCACAGGCCGTATTTCAGGTCCTCCTCCTTATAGTTCACGCCGATGACGCCCCGCTGGGGGCCGAAGAAGGTCTTGTGGGTGGAGCCGGTGACGATCTCCGCGCCCTCCTGGAAGGGGTTCTGAAAGTGATCGCCGATAAGGCCCAGCACATGGGCCATGTCGTACATGATGGTGGTGGGGATCTTCTGCTCATCCACAAACTGCCGGATCTGGGCCACAGGCTCCTTGTGCAGGACCATGGACTTGCCGAAGATGATCAGCTCCGGACGATAGCGGTCGATGAGCTTCTTGGTCTCCTCCACATCCATCTTATAGGGGTTATCCCGGCACACGGGGAAGTTCACCACGGCGGGCTTCTCGGTAACGGGGTCGATGGCGATGTAGTCGTGCAGAGCGCCCATGGGCTGGGCGGACAGGTGGCCGCCCTTGATGATGTGGTTGTTCATGACATAGCCCAGGCGCTTGGCCTCGTTCTTGCGGTCGAAGCGGTTTTTCCAGTCCATCAGGGCGGAGAACACCGCCATGTTGGACATCTGGCCGCTGAGGGTCCGGGTCTCCACCTCGGTGCAGCCGAAGTAGGCGCGCATTTCCTCGGTGAGCATACGCTCCACCTGGTCGATGAACTTGGTGCCCTGGTAATAGAACACCTCCTTCTCATAAAAGGCCAGGATCTTCTTGTGCTCGGCATAGCGGCAGGCCGGGTCGCTGCCGGACAGCAGGCGCACGGCCCGGCTGGGGGTGTTCTCGGAGGGAATCAGGTTCACGCACTGCTCCTGCCGCCAGACGTGGTTCTCGATGGCCTTGTGCAGCAGAGTCAGGGCCTTGCCGGTGCGGTCGCCGCCGGCCACGGTGCGGACCTCCTCCTGCTCGCCGTACAGCAGGGGACGGGCGAAGGGAGGCGCGCCCACGCTCATGTGCCGGGCGGGGATCACGGCCTTGAGCCGCTTGCCCCGGATGTCCACCTCCACGGTGTCATCCACCAGCACGTCGCTGTCGATATAGCACAGACCGATGGCCCGCTTGCCGCTGGCCTCCAGGATCACGGTGGACAGGCCCTGGCCCTGGGTCTTGAAATAGGGCACCATGGTGCCGCTGGTGACCCAGCCCACCAGCTTGTCGCCCCGATAGATCTCCATTCCGGCCCGCATGACGCCCCGGTCCAGCAGGGCGATGGGGGCGATCCTCCGGGGCAGGGCGGACATGTCGGAGAAGTCCCGGTCCATGTGGCGGATAAATGCCCGGTGCTGGCGCTCCAGAGCGGCCCGACCGATGAAATCACCCTTCTGGGCGGAGAAACTCACAGCGAACTTGGCCAGGGGCACGGCGAAGATGGGGATCTCGCTGCCGTCGGGGGCGGTGCCCATCTCGTGGCCGTACAGGGGGAAGGAGGCCTCCATCCGCAGGGTATCCCGTGCGCCCAGGCCCGCCGGACGCGCGCCCAGCTCCACCAGACGGTTCCACAGCCACACCACGTCCTCGCTGCGGACGTATACCTCGTAGCCCAGAGGCTCGCCGGTGTAGCCGGTCTTGGCGATGCGGGCCTGGCGGCCCTCCAGGGACACGGTGCCCAGGGAGTTCTTGGTGGGCTCCTTGGTGGGGGACTCGCCGCCGGTCAGGGTCATGAGCATCTCCTTGCTCTTGGGGCCCTGGACGGCGATGGAGGCCCATTCGGCGCTGATGTTGGTGATGGTGCAGTCGAAGCCGGAAAGCGCCCGGTTCAGGTGCTCCAGGTCCTTGTCGATGTTGGCGGCGTTGACCACCAGCAGATAGTTGTCCTCCTGGAACAGATACAGATACGCGTCGTCCACGGCCCCGCCGTTTTCGTTGGGAATGATGCAGTACTGGGCCATGTTCAGGTCCAGGGCGCTGACGTTGCTGGTCAGCACGTGCTGAAGAAATTCCTTGCGCTGGGGCCCCTCGATCAGCAGGCGGCCCATGTGGGATACGTCGAACAGGCTGCACACCTGGCGGGTATACAGGTGCTCGGCAATGATGCCGGAGGGATACTGGATGGGCATCTCCCACCCGCCGAAATCCACCATGGTGGCCCCGGCGGCCACATGCACGTCATACAGCTGCGTGCGCTTCAGTTCGCTCATTTGATAAGCTCCTCCTTCAGATTTGTTCCGTTTTCGGGCAGCAAAAAAGGGCGCAAAGCCGTTGCCTTGCGCCCCCGTATCCTGACCTGAGAGATTCCCCGCCCCATCCGGGGCAGGTTGCACCTTCGGTGGCCGGTGATCCGGCCTTTTCGGAGTATCGTCCGGACCCGGTCCCTTTTGCCTGAGAGCTTCTGCGTTCCCCTTCGGCGCCGCGCAGAGCGCGGTCTCTCCCGAGTCCATCCACCGATGATCCCTATTCCGTTGTTATGTCCATTCTATCACGGGGCGGGAAATGGTGTCAATCGGAATTGTTCGCCGCAGGAAACATTCGGCTGATTGCCGAAAAACCGGGCCCCTCTTTGGGCTATCTGCCCAACGCCTCTCTCATACGGAGATTTTCCGCACCCCGGGATTCTCCTTGACACCGGAAGGATTTACCACAGGAAAATTCTGGAAAAACACTGGACATCCGCCTGCTGCGGCGTTATACTCACACCACAGTGCTACCCATATATAGTTCACGATATACACTCATTCGCGCAATTTTGCGAATACCCACACAGAACGGTGTCTGTTCCACCCATTCAGATTTTGCTAAGATTTTGAGAGAGAGCTTGCCGCGGCATGCATTCCGGCGGAAAGTGCAGCGTTTTACAACGATAAAGCAGACGCAACAAAAAATTCTCACCATTCCGGCGGGTTGATTTTTCTCAAAACGAAACGAAACCACCGAAAATTGTCATTTATCTACAAAAATCGCCGCCGCAAATGGGCCGAAATGGAGAAACCGAAAAAATGTAATGCATTTTACATACTGGAAAAATCCTTTTTGCTACTATTTTTTCAACGACAGCGGATGGGCCGCTGTCCCCACAACAAAAGGAGAGTTGGTATGGAAAAGAAAAAATTTGACGTAGAGTTTCATGGTACGAATCTCTTCGCCCTGGTCCCCCTGTTGCTGTTCGTGGTGTTCTGCATCCTGTTCTTCGTGGTCTTCAAGACCTTCGACATGATGCACCTGTGCATGGGCGGCTATGTGGCCCTGATCATCGGATCCCTGCTGTCCAAGAACTGGGGCAAATACTGGGACGCCGTGGCAACCGGCATGTCCTCCAAGATTATGAACGAGCTGGCCCTGATCCTGCTGATTGTGGGCATGTTCGGCAAGCTGATGACCCGCGGCGGCGTGGCCCAGGGCTTCGTGTGGCTGGGCGATAAGATCGGCCTGTCCGGCGGCGGCTTCGTGGCCTTCACTTTCATCGCCACCTGCGTCATCGCCACTGCCACCGGCACCTCCATCGGCACCATGTTCACCGCCTTCCCCATCCTGTATCCCTCCGGCCTGCTGCTGGGCGCCGATCCCGTGTTCCTGGCCGGTGCCATCCTCAGCGGCGCCATCTTCGGCGATAACGTCGGCCCCATCTCCGACACCACCATCGCCTCCGCCTCCACCCAGGAGTACACCAACAAGCCCGGCGTGGCCGACGTGGCCGGCGTTGTGGGCAGCCGTATGAAGTACGCCCTGGTGGCCGCTGCCGCCGCCACCGTCTGTTTCGCCCTGTTCGGCGGCTCCGGCTCCGCCATCAACGCGGCTGAGGCCGAGGCCATCCTGGCCCAGTACAGCAATCCCAAGGGCCTGATCATGCTGATCCCCGTGGCCATCCTGCTGATTGTGGCCTTCATCAAGCGCAACATCTATGTGGCCTGCACCTGGGGCCTGATCTCCGGCACCATCATCGGCCTGGTCAGCGGCATCCTGGTTCCCTCCGACATCATGGGCATGCAGGACGGCACCCTGGGCGGCTTCCTCATCGACGGCGTCAACAACATGATCGGCACCGTGGGCTACCTGTACGCCATCGCCGGTATCATCGGCATCCTCAGCGCCAGCGGTCTGCTGCAGCAGGTCATCGACGGCCTGGTCCACAGCAAGCTCAACCGCTCCGTGGTGGGCACCGAGGTCATCATCTCCGTGGGCCTGATGGTCTCCTCCATCTGCCTGGGCTCCGCCAACGGTCCCGCCATCATCATGTGGGGCCCCATCGCCAACGACCTGGGCAAGTCCAAGGGTCTGCACCCCTATCGCCGGGCCAACCTGATGGACGGCTTCGGCAGCACCCTGCCCGCTGTGATCCCCGTCACCAGCGCCTTCATCTTCATCGCCCTGTCCTGCATCCAGGGCCTGATGGACACCTATTCCTTCGTGCAGGAAGTCAGCCCCGTGAGCCTGGCCGGCGCCAGCCTGCACTGCTGGTTCCTGTTCGTGGTGCTGGCCGTGGCCGTGATCACCGGCTGGGGCCGCAAGTACGAGGGTCCCAACGGCGAGCCTGTGAAGGCCCTGCCTGCCCAGACCAAGTAAAAATCATCGCATAAGTCGCCCTGCGGAGCTTTCTCTCCCCGCAGTCTGGTGCGGACCGGCAGGGCCAAATGGGCTTGCCGGTTCGCATCACATATTCGCAAAATCATACACAGGAGGTAAATGAAGATGGCAGAACGCAAATATCGCCAGATCGACTCCCCTTGGATCGACATGAGTCATCTGGATTGGGGTCCCCTGACCGACGAACGGTACGCCCGGCACTTTTTCCGGGGGCATATATTCTATGGCCAGCAGGAGTACAGCGAGAACGTCTTCATCATCAAGCGCGGCCGGGTGGCCATGTGCCTGTGTACGCCGGAGGGCGATATGCGCAACACCATGGTGTTGGACGCCGGATGCATGTTCGGCAACCAGACCCTGTTTGATGGCAGCCCCAACTCCTGCCAGGCCGAGGTCGTCAGTGACGAGGCGGATGTGTATGTGATCCCCAAGGAGGAGGCCTCCTCCCGGATCCGGGACAATTTCCAGATGACCCACAACATCCTCATGCAGAGCAACCGCATCAACCGGATGCTGCTGACCCAGATCGAGCTGATGAGCTTTCACCACAGCGAGGGGCGGGTATGCTTTTACCTGCTGCACCTGGCTGAGCAGTATTCCGAGGAGAAGAACGGCCAGAAGCTGCTGTATATCCGCTTCACTCACCAGGACATCGCCGAGATCACCGGCCTGAGCCGGGTGTGCGTGTCCAACATCATCTCCGGCCTGGTAAAGGACAGGATCCTGATGAAGAAATCGGGGCTTTACTATGTGGTCCAGATGGACGCCCTGCGCCAGCGGATCAACGACTCCGGCGTGAGCTGTTCGGATTAAATTCGCCGGTTTGTAACGGCGTTTACAGGCCCGCCGGGCCCTTTCTGTTAGACTACGGATAACGGGTCCCCACGGGACAACCAATGACTTTATGGAGGAAAAGAAAATGTCTGTTAAGAATCTGGTCAGTGAATTTGTGAAGGAAGCCCCTCCCTATGTGGTGGGTGCGGACGAGCAGTCCAAGAGCATGCGGCCCGGCGTGACCAAGCTGCTGCAGCTGGCCACCAACGAAAACCCCTTCGGCACCTCCCCCAAGGCCGCCGAGGCCATTTGCCAGCAGGCTCCTCTGGCCAACCGCTATCCCGATGTCCGGGCCCAGGACCTGCGCAAGAAGCTGGCGGAGAAGCACGGCCTGTCCGTGGATGAGGTCATGGTCACTGAGGGCGCTACCGCGGGCCTGGGCTTCATCGCCGAGGTGTTCATCCAGCCCGGCGACGAGATCATCCTGACGCCCCCCACCTATCCCAGCTATTATAACTACGTCAAGCGCTGCCGGGGCAAGCTGGTGGAGGTCCCCCTGGAGGAGGACACCCTGACCCCTGACTTCAACAAGGTCCTGGCCGCCATCACCGACAAGACCAAGGCCATCTTCCTCTGCAACCCCAACAACCCCACCGCCACCCTCATCGACTCCGACGAGCTCCACGCCTTCCAGAAGAAGCTGCCTGAGCACGTCCTGCTGGTGGTGGACGAGGCCTATATCGACTTCGTGGAGGACCCCAACTACCGGACCATGGTGGACGCCATCGCCGATGACGAAAACCTCATCGTGGTGCGCACCTTCTCCAAGCTGTACGGCATGGCCGGCGCCCGTATGGGTTATCTGATGGCCAACCGCGAGATCATCGAGTATCTGCAGCGGGATTCCACCGGCTTCTGCTGCAGCCGCATGGGCCTGCACGCCGCCGAGGCCGCCCTGGACGACGTGGAGTTCCAGGAGATGACCAAGAAGGGCAACCAGGAGGGCCGCGAGATCCTGGTCTCCTGCATGAAGGAGCTGGGCTTCCGGGTCTGGCCCTCCCACACCAACTTTATCTACTTCGATCCCGGTGTGGACGTGAAGTGGTTTGCTGACCGCCTGCTGGACTACGGCATCATCATCCGCGGCAACTTCAAGGCCAACCGCATCTCCATCGGCACCCCCGAGGAGGATCGCTTCGTCTGCAAGGCCATGCGCGAGATCATGGCCAACCGCTAACATACGCCATCTCCCGTTTTCTCTCCACACGCTGCCGGAGGGGGGCCCGGCCCCTCTCCGGCACGCCAGCACCTGCGGAGAGGGACGGCAGCCATAAAAATTTGCGCCAAGGCGCACAGAAAACGAGAGGAGACAGCTATGCAATCTTTGGGATTTGTGGAGACCCAGGGCTATGTGCCCGCCTTTGCCGTGGCCGACGCCATGGTCAAGGCCGCCAATGTGGAGATCGTCAAAAAGGTCTGGATCGGCGCCGCCATGGTCACCATCATCGTTCGCGGTGAGGTGGGCGCGGTGCGCACGGCGGTGGATTCCGGTGCGGCGGCTGCCAACCGGATGGACGCCCTGATGGGCTGCTACACCATCGCCCGCCCCACGCCGGAGCTGGTGGAAATGCTGCAATGCTGAGGAGGTAAAGAAAAATGCGTTCTTGGGGATTTATTGAAGTTGTCGGCTATATTCCCGCCGTTGCGGCGGCGGATGCCATGGTCAAGGCTGCCGACGTGACCCTGGCCGGCTGCGAGGTCATCGGCGGCGGCTATGTCACCGTGGCCGTCACCGGCGAGATCGGCGCCATCCGCACGGCGGTGGACGCCGGAGCGGCCGCCGCCAAGCAGGCGGGCCAGCTGCACTGCGCCCACGTCATCGCCCGCCCCGCCGAGGGGGCGGGCAAGGTGGTGGGCCTGAAGATTTCGGACGACAAGGAATAAGGAGGAGCACAAATGGACTCTTACGGATATATCGAAGTCGTGGGCCTGGTGCCCGCCATTGCGGCGGCTGACGCCGCCCTGAAGGCCGCCAACGTGGAAGTGGTGGGCCGTGAAAACACCGGCAAGGCCATGATCGCCGTGATCATCAAGGGCGAGATCGGCGCCGTCCGTGCCGCCATCGACGCCGCCGAGGCCGAGGTGGAGCGCATCGGCAAGGTGGTCAACACCAACGTCATCGCCCGTCCCGACGAGGCCCTTTCGGCCCTGTATTGATAAAGCGCGGGAGGCAAGATCATGCAGAACTTTTTCACCCGAGAGGATGTGCTGGCCTATCACCAGCAGGGGGTGCAGACCATCCGTCTGGCCTCCATGCCCAGCCTCACCGATCTGGCCCGGGAGACCCTGCAGACCCTGGGCATGGAGATCGTAACCGGCGCCGCCCCGGCGGCCCAGCCGGCGTC
>ENA-UPXC01002406-UPXC01002406.1-human-gut-metagenome-genome-assembly--contig:-NODE-2406-length-22227-cov-6.702844_pt1 | contig 22227 bp, 23 predicted proteins | sample MGYA00250047_ERZ773371 | MGnify/ENA primary metagenome ERZ773371 (study PRJEB29103, sample SAMN06111975) | human gut metagenome | biome: human gut; feature: ankylosing spondylitis patient; material... | reverse complement strand
GATGTACTATGGATTGAAAGAAGAACAGGTACAGTACATTGCGGGAAAGGTGAGAGAATTTTATGGAAAATAAGAAGAAAATTGTGATCATCGGCGCCAACAGCTTCCAGAACCCGCTGATTCTGAAAGCCAGGGCACTGGGCTATGAGACCCATGTGTTTGCCTGGCAGGACGGGGCAATCGGAGAGCGGACGGCGGATTATTTTTATCCCATCAGCATCGTGGAGCGGGACGCCATTCTGGAGAAATGTAAGGAGCTCAGGCCGGACGCGGTGATTTCCATCGGGTCCGATCTGGCCATGCTGACGGTCAATTATGTGGCCGGGAAGCTGGGACTGCCCTGCAACAGTATGGAATGTACGGAGATCTCCACGAATAAATATGCCATGCGGAAGGCCTTTCGGGCAGCGGGCGTTCCGGTACCGGGCTTTTTTGAGGCGGGTGCGGACACCACGGCGGAAGATCTGAAAGAGTTAAAACTTCCAGTTATCGTAAAACCCACCGATCGTTCCGGCAGCAGGGGGATAACCAAGGTGGAAGAATGGGGACAACTGAAGCTTGCGCTGAAGGACTCTGTGGATAATTCCTTCGAAAAGAAGGCCATTGTGGAAGAATATCTGACAGGCCCTGAATATAGCTGCGAATGCATTTCCTATCGGGGAGAGCATCATTTCCTGGCGGTGACGAAGAAATATACCACAGGTGCTCCGCATTTTATTGAGACCGGACATGTACAGCCCAGTGGTCTGTCAGAAGAGATGCTTAAAAAGGTTCGTTCTGTCATGTATCCGGCGCTGGATGCGCTGAAGATCACAGACGGTGCTTCTCACGGAGAATTTCGGATCACGCCGGAAGGGGATGTGCGGATCATTGAGATCGGTTCCCGTATGGGCGGAGACTGTATCGGTTCTGATCTGGTGCCGCTGTCCACAGGTTATGATTTTATGGAAATGATCGTGGATGTGGCATGTGGCAAAGAGCCGAAGATCGTGCCAAAGACAGGTCCGAAAGAAGCACGGATCCGTTTCCTCTTCACGATGGATGATGTGGAAGAGATGAAACAGTATGAGAAAGAACATCCGGAGGAGATCTACCGGATCAGTGAGCTGGATCTGTCCCATCTGGGGCATGTATCTGACAGCTCCACCAGACTGGGATATTATATTACAGTCAAAGAATTGAGTTAGAAAAGAGGAGCAGAATGCTTTATTCGGTAGTTATTCCCTGTTATCGTTCAGATCAGACCATTGAGCATGTGGTGAATCAGACCAGAGAAGAGATGGTAAGACTTGGCAGGGCAAATGTGGAATTTGTACTGGTCAATGATTGTTCCCCGGATGGGGGAAAGACGATACAGGTGCTGCGGAAAATGGCAGCAGAACATCGGGATGTGAAGGTCATCGATCTTGCCAGAAATTCTGGTCAGCACAATGCACTGATGGCAGCTTTGCGTCATGCAGATGGAGATGTGATCATCGGAATGGATGATGATGGACAGACCCATCCGTCTCAGCTGGGCAAGCTGTTCGAGACCTTTGATCAGGGCTATGATCTGGTCTATGGCTATTACCCGGAGAAAAAACATAACTGGTTTCGAAATCTGGGAAGTAAATTCAATGACCTGACGATCAATATGATGATCAATAAACCGAAGGATGTGCGGACTTCCAGCTATTTTTTAGTTCGGAAATTTGTAAGAGATTATGCGATTCAGTATAAGGGCTCCTATACGTATCTGTTGGGACTGTTTATGCGCTGCACACAGAATATTGCCAGCGTTCCGATCAGACATTTTGAAAGAGAAGTCGGGGAATCCGGTTATACACTGGGACAATTGATCCGCCTGTGGTCCAGCGTACTCGGATTTTCTGTAATTCCGCTGCGTATGGCATCTATTGCAGGATTTTTCTTTGCCGGTGTGGGCTTTATCATGGCGATCGTGGTATTTTTAATGAAATTCATGCGGCCGGATATGTCTATGGGCTGGCCATCTCTGATGTGTGCCATCACATTTTTCTTCGGACTGAACTTTATGTTCCTTGGCATGATCGGTGAGTATCTGGGAAGAATGTTCCTGGGAATGAACCGGGAGCCACAGTATGTCATTAAAGCAATGTACAATGTATCTGCCAGCACTGAGTGCGATGTGGATATAGACCGGGAAGTGAACCGGGGAGAGGAGATTTTCTGATGCAGGAAGAGAAAAAACCATCCCGTGGCAAGGTCATGGGTCTTCTTGCGGTGTCATTGGTTATCCAGAGCTTAAGTTCTGTATTTATCAAATACGCTGGCACCTACGAGACCATGTCCAAAGAATTTATCATCTTTTATGTGCTGGCAGTGGGATGCCTGGGTGTCTTTGCGATCATGTGGCAGTTTTTACTGGAATGGCTGCCGCTTACCACTGCATATCTGCGGAAAGGAATCTTATATATTCTGATCCTGGCGTGGTCAGTCATATTGTTTGGAGAGAAAGTCACGATTCCGAATATTATCGGAAGCATTATTATTATAGCGGGGATCAGTTTGCATGGAATGGATGAACATTAGTTATATTCTGGCATTTCTGGCAGTGTTTGTGGCATCAGCATCACAGATTCTCCTGAAACAGTCAGCAGAGACAGAACATAAGAACATTATTACCAAATTTCTGAACTGGAGAGTGATCCTTGGATATGGACTGCTGTTCGGAACGACAGTTCTGAATGTATTTGCCTATCGGGGAATCGAGCTGAAGGTAACACCCATGATCGAGGCTACCGGAATCATCTGGGTGACTCTTCTGGCGGGGAGTATCTTAGGAGAGCGTCCAACAAAGAGAACGATTCTTTCTATTGTGATCACAGTCATTGGTATCATCGTATTTTCGTTGTAGGTCTATGAGTGAATTAGTAAAAACACTGAGAAATTATGCGGATTCTGACTATCTTCCCATGCATATGCCGGGTCACAAGAGAAGACTTGGTGTCGGGGAGATGGGAGATCCGTTTTTTATTGATATAACTGAAATTGAGGGCACTGATAATCTGCATCATGCGGAAGGAGTGCTGAAACATGTACAGGAACAGGCGGCAGAGCTGTATCATTCAGAGGAGACGCATTATCTGGTAAATGGAAGTACCTGTGGAATACTGACGGCTATCAGCGGCTGTGTAAGCCGGGGAGGAACAATCCTGCTGGCAAGAAACAGTCATAAATCTGCTTATCACGGTGTGATGCTGCGGGATCTTAACGTCAGATATCTTTATCCACAGTCTACGGGAAATCTGGGGATAAATGGAGCTATTGACCCGGCAGATGTGGAAAAGATGCTTGAGCAGGATCCTTCGATCCAGGCAGTGATGATCACTTCGCCTACTTATGACGGTGTGGTGTCTGATGTGCGAAAAATCGCAGAAATCACTCACAAAAAAGGCATTCCGCTGATCGTGGATGAAGCGCATGGGGCACATTTTCCATTTTCGGAACAGTTTCCGGAGGATTCTGTGACAGCGGGAGCAGATGTGGTGATCCACAGCCTTCATAAGACGTTGCCATCGCTTACACAGACGGCGCTCATTCATTTTAATGGGAATCGGATCGACAGGGAGCGGCTTCGGTATTATCTGACAGTCTACCAGTCCAGCAGTCCTTCTTATATTCTGATGAGCAGTATGGACCTGTGCATGGACTGGGTGCGGGAACACAGACAGGCATTTGAGGATTTTTGCGGACGGTTAAAAGATCTCCGGGAAATGTTGGAATCCATGAAGCATCTGGAACTGCTGGAAGTGCCGGGGATGGACAGGAGTAAGATCCTGATCTCTGTACGGCATACATCCATGAGCGGAGAAAGCTTAAGCGACCGTCTGCGGCAGAACTATCATATTGAACTGGAAATGGCGGCGCTGACCTATGTTTGTGCGATCACTACTGTGGCGGATGGTGAGGACGAACTGAAACGATTCGGACAGGCACTGCTGGCGATTGATGCGGATCTTGGAACGGAAGAGTCCAAGGTGCAGGAAAAGTCCAGATGGCTGTTGTCGCAGCAGGATCGAGTGATCTCCACAGAGCAGGTCATTTCTATGGGACAGGCACAGGAACAGCCGTCCATGTGGATGTCATTATATGAGGCAGAAGGTTCCATAAGTGCTGGTTTTGTGACGCCTTATCCACCGGGGATTCCAGTACTGACGCCGGGGGAACGGGTGAGCAGAGCGATCATTGAACGGCTGGAAGCATGTACTGCAGATGGTCTTGTGGTGGAAGGATATAACGAGGGAGCAGTCAAGGTACTGTGTTCAGTGACTGCAAAAGTTATGAATGGGAGAGGATAACAAATGGGTAAGATCATATGCCTGATGGGAAAGAGCTCTTCAGGAAAAGATACAATTTATAAAAATCTGCTGGAGGACAAGTCACTGGGACTTCGGAAGCTGATCCCCTACACGACCCGCCCCATGCGGGAAGGTGAGCAGGAAGGTGTGGAATACCATTTTACAGATGAAGCCGGACTTGCCCGTCTTCAGGAAGAAGACCGGGTGATCGAGATCCGGGCATATGATACGGTCTATGGGGTATGGAAATACTTTACGGTGTGGGAAGAACAGATGAATCTGGAGAGGGAATCTTACTGCCTGATCGGTACACTGGAAGCCTGGAATGCCATGTGCCAGTATTTTGGCCGTGAGAAGATGATCCCTGTCTATATTGAAGTGGAGGACGGGACGCGTCTGATCCGTGCTGTCGAGAGGGAACGGACCCAGGAGCATCCGGGATACGAAGAGCTGTGCAGGAGATTTCTGGCAGACGCGAAGGATTTTTCCGAAGAAAATCTTAAAAATGCCGGAATCACCAGACGATTTGAAAATAAAGACATGAACGTATGCCTTGAAGAGATTAAACTTTTCATTCAAAAAGCCATTTTAATATGATACAATATAACGAGGAGGTGGAAATATGCCGGGATTTTCTGATGTATTAGGACATGAACAGACGATTGCGCACATGAAGAGTGCCATCGAAGCAAATAAAGTATCTCATGCGTATCTGCTGGCAGGCGAGAAAGGATCAGGCAAGAAGATGCTGGCCGGTATATTTGCCAGAACGCTGCAGTGTGAAGCCCATGGATCTGAACCATGTGGGAAATGTCACTCCTGCATACAGGCAGAGAGCGGCAATCAGCCGGACATTATCTATGTGACCCATGAGAAGCCGGGAAGCATCAGCGTAGACGATATCCGCGGACAGGTAAACGGGGATATTCAGATCAAACCGTATAGCAGTCCATATAAAATATATATTATTGATGAAGCGGAGAAACTGACCCAGCAGGCACAGAATGCTCTGCTGAAGACTATTGAGGAGCCGCCTGCCTATGCGATCATTATGCTGCTGACCGCCAATGAAGGCATGCTGCTGCCGACGATCAAGTCCCGCTGTGTGACATTGACCATGAAGCCGGTGCCGCTGCCATTGATCCGTCAGTATCTGATGGAAGAACTGCAGATCCCTGATTATCGTGCAGACATCTGCGCCGCATTTTCACAGGGAAATGTGGGAAAAGCAAAGCGTCTGGCTTTGTCTGACAGCTTCGGAGAGATGCTTGAGCACGCACTTCATATGGTAAAATATATTTCTGAGATGGAACCCTCCGACCTGGTGGAGGATCTTAAGAAGATCAATACATACAAGATGGACATTCAGGATTATCTGGATCTTCTGACCGTATGGTATCGGGATGTGCTTATGTTCAAGGCAACCTGTGATGCAAACAATCTGGTATTTTCCAACGAACTGAACAGCATCCGTGACAAGGCAAGAGACAGCTCCTACGAAGGACTGGAATGTATTATTAAAGCGCTGGAGAAAGCAAAGGTAAGGCTCAATGCAAATGTAAACTTTGATATGGCCATGGAACTGCTTCTCCTGACAATGAAGGAGAACTGATATGATAAAGGTAATAGGCGTTCGTTTTCGTCAGGCTGGAAAGATCTACTATTTTTCGCCGGGAAAGCTGAAGATCAACCGTGGAGACCATGTGATCGTGGAGACTGCCCGCGGTGTGGAATATGGTTATGTGGTGGTTGGCAACCGTGATGTAGAGGATGACCGTGTAGTGCAGCCACTGAAGCCGGTGATCCGTATGGCAACAGAGCAGGATGACCAGCAGGCAGCAGCCAATAAGGAAAAAGAAAAAGAAGCATTTAAGATCTGCAAGGAAAAGATCAAGAAGCATGGGCTGGAGATGAAGCTCATCGATACAGAGTACACCTTTGATAATAACAAAGTGCTGTTTTACTTTACCGCTGACGGAAGAATTGATTTCCGTGAACTGGTGAAAGATCTGGCATCTGTGTTCAAGACCCGTATTGAGCTTCGGCAGATCGGTGTCCGTGATGAGACCAAGATCCTGGGCGGCATCGGCATCTGCGGAAGACCGCTGTGCTGCAATACCCATCAGTCTGAGTTTCTGCCGGTATCGATCAAGATGGCAAAGGAGCAGAATCTGTCTCTGAATCCGACCAAGATCTCCGGTGTGTGCGGGCGACTCATGTGCTGTCTCAAGCATGAGCAGGAGACCTACGAGGATCTGAACAGCCGTCTGCCGGGCATTGGTGATTATGTGACTGCCCGTGACGGAAGTAAGGGAGAGGTAAGCTCGGTAAACGTGCTCCGTCAGCTGGTCAAAGTGATCGTTACTCTGGAAAATGAGGAAAAAGAGATCCGTGAATACAAAGTGGAAGAACTGAGATTCAAGCCAAGACGCAAGAAAGAAAAGGGCGGAAAGAATCAGAACCATGGACATGATTTCCAGGACAAAGAGCTGAAGGAACTGGAAGCGCTGGAGAAAAAAGAAGGAAAATCCAAGTTAAATGACAAATAAGACCGGAACATTGTATCTGTGTGCAACTCCCATCGGTAATCTGGAGGATATGACTTACCGGGTGGTGCGGACATTGAATGAGGTGGATGTGATCGCAGCGGAGGATACGAGAAACAGTATCAAGCTTTTGAATCATTTTGACATCCATACTCCCATGACCAGTTATCATGAATATAACAAAATAGAAAAGGGACGGATCCTGGTGCGCCAGATGCTGGAAGGACAGAATGTGGCCTTGATCACTGATGCAGGGATGCCAGGCATCTCTGACCCGGGAGAGGAACTTGTGCGTATGTGCAGAGATGCAGGTGTGCCGGTGACTGCACTTCCGGGTGCCTGTGCCTGTGTGACTGCGCTGGTGATCTCCGGACAGTCTACCCGAAGATTCTGCTTTGAAGCATTTCTCCCTACGGATAAAAAAGAGAGAAAAGCAGTGCTGGAGGAATTGAAGGATGAGACCAGGACTACAGTGATCTATGAGGCTCCGCACAGACTTCAGAAGACATTGAAGGAGCTTCTGGAGAATCTTGGAAACCGGAATCTCACGATCTGCCGGGAGCTGACCAAGAAGCATGAGACCGGACAGGAGTTTTCTCTGGAGCAGGCTATTGCTTATTATGAGCAAAATGAGCCCCGCGGAGAATATGTGCTGGTGTTACAGGGGTGTTCCCGCCAGGAAAAGGAAAAAGAAGCACAGGATGCCTGGAAGGAAATGTCCCTTCAGGAGCATATGAAGGTCTATGAAGATCAGGGACTGGACCGGAAGGAAGCCATGAAACGTGTGGCTAAGGACCGGGGCGTCGGAAAAAGAGAGATCTATCAGGCATTATTGGAGGAAATATGAATATAGAATTGAAGCCGGGAGAACGATTGGATGACTTGCAGAGAAATGGATACAAGATCATACAGGATCCCGGCCGTTTCTGTTTTGGAATGGATGCGGTATTGTTGTCCGGGTTTGCAAAGGTAAAGCCAGGAGATCGGGTCGTGGATCTGGGAACCGGTACGGGGATCATACCGATCCTGCTGGAAGCAAGAAGCAAGGGCGCATCCTTTACTGGATTGGAGATCCAGCCGGAGAGTGCGGATATGGCATCACGCAGTGTCCAGCTCAATGATCTTCAGGAACGGGTTCACATTGTAAATGGAGATATTAAGGAGGCAGTGCAGATCTTCGGTGCTGCTTCCTGTCATGTGGTGACCAGTAATCCGCCGTATATGACAGCACAGCATGGATTACAGAATCCAGATCAGCCGAAGGCTATCGCAAGACACGAGGTGTTGTGTACGCTGGAGGATGTGATATCCCAGGCTGCAGGACTTCTGATGCCGGGCGGCCGGTTTTATATGGTGCATCGACCATTTCGCCTGGCAGAGATCATGACGGGCTTATGTGCCCATGGTCTGGAACCCAAGCGGATGCAGCTGGTTTACCCGTATGTGGATCGTGAGCCGAATATGGTTTTGCTGGAGGCTGTGAAGGGCGGGCGCCCACGGATCACGGTGGAGAAGCCGCTGATCATATATAAAGAACCTGGAAAATATATGGATGAGATTTATGATATCTATGGATACTAGAATGAAGATTATTGCGCATATTCATACGGATTTCCCTGATAAATTCGGAATCCCCAGACAGAGCAGTCTGGTGGAGGGACTGACAGGAGAGATCACATTTGAACCGGAATATCGGAATCCGGAGATTATCCGGGGAATCGAGCAGTTCAGTCATATCTGGCTGCTGTGGAAATTCTCGGAGTCGAAAAAAGAACACTGGTCTGCCACGGTCAAACCGCCGCGGCTTGGAGGTAAAGTACGTCTGGGTGTATTTGCCACCCGATCTCCTTTCCGACCTAGTGATATCGGGCTTTCCTGCGTGCGTCTGCTTCGTGTGGAACAGACGGAGAAAGGACCGAAGCTTTATGTGGCGGGAGCAGATCTGATGGATGGAACACCCATCTATGATATGAAGCCATACATTCCGGTGTCAGACTGTCACCCGGAAGCATCCGAAGGGTATACCAGTCAGACAAAGGTGCATGCATTGCAGGTGGAATTTCCGGAAGAGCTTCTGAGCCGCTACCCGGAAGAGAAGCGAAAAGCAGTGATCGGCGTGCTCTCTCAGGATCCAAGACCGGCCTATGTACAGGATCCGGAACGTCTCTATGGAGTCTCCTTTGCCGGATTTGATGTGAAATTCAAAGTGGTTGGAGACCTGCTGACAGTGGAAGATGTAGTGCCGCTTGGATAGTAATAAACAAGTAATTGTGGATAACTGTGTGGATAGTGTGGAAAACCCACAAAATGCTGTTGAAAAGGGATTTTTGACAGTGGAAAATAATACAAAATATATGTATAACTATGTGGATACTCCCGTAAGCTGTTAATAACAGGGTTATGGGAGTATTTTTATGAATGTATTGTGGGCAGGAATGATGCTGATGGCGATCATCTACGGAACATTTTATGGAACGATCCCGGCAGTGACACAGGCAGCGCTGGATTCTGCCAAGGAGGCGGTATCACTGTGTATTACCATGCTGGGAATCCTGTCGTTCTGGATGGGACTGATGCAGGTGGGAAGTGCGTCGGGACTGATCGGACGCATGACAAGAGGGATCCGTCCGGCACTTCGGTGGTTATTTCCGAGGATACCAGAAGATCATCCGGCGTTGGAGCAGATTGCTGTCAATTGTATTGCGAACGTACTGGGGCTTGGCTGGGCGGCAACTCCAGCAGGATTAAAAGCCATGGAAGAACTGTCAGTATTGGAAGAGGATCGGCACAGAGAGGATGTCAGACCGGTAAAGGAAGGGGTCATGAGACCGCGGTCCAGAGTGGTTTCACCAGGTACGGCAAGTGACGAGATGTGTACGTTTCTGGTCCTGAATATTTCCTCGCTTCAGCTGATCCCGGTCAATATCATCGCCTACCGAAGCCAGTATGGCAGTGTGAATCCGACTCTGATCGTGGGACCGGCAATCGTGGCAACCATGGTCAGCACCGGGGTGGGCGTGATCTTCTGTCTGATCATGCAAAAAAGATCCTCCGGCTGACAGTTGTCAGCCAGAGGATCTTTCAGAACGAATCTGTGTTTACTTACATCAGCTTCAGCAGTTCGTCCAAAACTTTGGCAGCGTTCATGGTGCCAAAATCCTGCGGAGCGATTGCCATGACTGGGATAGAACCAGCCTGCTTTTTGATGTCATCCAGTGCAAAACGGATCTGCGGTCCGAGAAGGATCGCATCGGTTCCGTCCAGATGCTCATCCAGTTCTACCATAGGATATGCGTGAACAGTAGCTTCCAGATTTCTCTTAGCTGCTTCCTGTTCCAGCTTCTTCACCATCATACCGGTGCTCATTCCCAAGTTACATAACATAACGATATTCATGCTTTATTCCTCCGTAGGTACAGCTGTTTCTTCTGCAAGCTTCTGCTTCTCATATACTTTGAAGAATGGCAGATAAACAAGTGCATCGATAATGATCAGCGCAATGGCAAGGATGAATGCTTTCACATCCAGAGTTGCAATAAATGCAGCGATCGGAGCCGGCATGTTCCATCCGCCGTAAGCGAAGGATTTGGATACGATACCGGTAGCCATACAGATGTAAGTGATGACACCGTTGAGCGGCATAGCGACTACGAACGGGATCAACAGAGTCGGGTTGTACATGATCGGCAGACCGAAGATCAACGGCTCGTTGATGTTGAAGATCGCCGGGATCAGTCCCAGTCTTCCGACGGTCCTGATCTGTTTGGATTTACTGGTTGCTGCCAGAACAGCAAGACCAAGTGTAGCACCACTTCCACCGATGGTCATGAAGGTCCACCAGAATGGCTCATTTACAATGTACGGCAGAGATACAGCAGCAGTTCCGGCAGCGAATGCAGCCATGTTTGCGCTGTAGTTGCTCATCAGGAATACATCCAGCGGTCCGGTGATGACAGAATCATGGATACCGAACCACCACAGAATCATGACAAGAACAGCCAGGAAGATGATTCCTCCAATACTGTCTACCAGTCCGAGCAGCGGGGACATGAGGATGGTCATCAGTTCCGGCAGCGGAGCACCGGTGATGCTCATGATGATCTGTCCGGATACACCGAAGATCAGGAAGATGATCACAACCGGGAGCAGGTTTCCAAGGGAATCTGCCAGTGCAGGAGGAACTCCAGCACCAGACAGGTCAATGTGACCTACTTTTTTCTCAGTCAGGGTTCTGTACAGCTCGAAGGACAGGATCGATGCAACCAGTGCAACGAACAGACCGGTTCCTCCAAGGTAATCAAAGGTCAGGCTTCCGTCCGGGTTCATAGTAGCCCAGATCAGGAAGGACATGGTAGTAACCAGGATCGGCATAGCCGGAGTCATCTTGTGATGTTTTGCCAGATTCAGACCCATTCCAAGAGCGATCCAGAATGCAAGCAGGTTCATGGTTACCATGTTGATAAAGTTAAAGGTAGGGCCGGTAAAATCAGCAAATGCCTGCCATCCCTGCATGAGGGAACGTGCAACACCAGGATCCATGGTTGTATAATCTGCAGGCGGACTGATCAGTACCAGTGCCAGTGCACCAACGGTGATAAACGGGATCATTGCAAAGAAGGAATTCTGCAGTGCAACAACATATTTATTTCTACCCAGCTTATTCGCCATTGGAGCAATGTGTTTTTCAATAAATGCTGTGAATTTTTCCATTGAAGCTTTTTCTCCTATTCTGTATTTTGTTTTTATACCAATAATAGCTGTCCTTGGGGATCCTTACAAGGTCATCGCTATCATAGTCAATGTACACGAGTCCGTATCGCTTCTTGTATCCGTTGATCCAGCTGTAGACATCCATGGTGGACCATACAAAATAACCGAGGACGGTACATCCGTCTTCCATAGCACGCTCGATCCAGTCTACATAGCCTTCCAGATATGCAATACGGTACTGGTCGTGGATCTGACCATCTACCACTTCATCGTAGTTTCCCACTCCATTTTCTGTGATGATCACAGGGATCTGTGGATAAAGACGCTTCAGATCCATCAGAAGATCATAGATAGAACGTGGATTGATCTCCATGCCCCAGGGGGTCTTCTCCATCTCGCTGTCTTCTCCGAGGCTGAACCAGTTTCCAATCTGGAATTTGGTCTTCTTGCCATCACCGGTGTTGTTGACACCCAGATTGGTCTCCGGGCCGTCTGCCGGTTCCGCAATATAACGGTTGTAGGCATTGATACCAAGGTAGTCAACACATCCATCTGCAAATATGGAGGGATCTTCTTCTTTCATATAAGAAAGATCATAGCCATCCTTTTTCAGCTGATCCAGAAAATCCTGAGGATAAGCACCTTTGACGCATACGTCATTGACGCAGAGGTTAAAGAACAGATCAGCCATGTGGGCTGCTTTTCTGTGTGCCTCATTGTCAGTCAGAACTGCGATCGGATAACTGTCGCTGACCAGACCAACCGTTCCCGGGAGCCTTAATTCCCGGAAAACTGCCACGGCACGGGCACTTGCCAGCAGCATATGATGCATAGCTCTCCAGCGTCTGCCAAGATCCTTGACATTTGGCGGATAATTTCCAAAACCATAACAGCAGAGAGTCTCGTAGTTCGGCTCATTGATGGTGACCCAGTAATTCACTTTCTGTCCATATTCCTCAAAGCAGATCCGGGCATACTCCACGAACTGTTCTACGATATTGCGGTTTTCCCATCCACCGGCTTCGTAGATGGATTCCGGCAGATCATAGTGATAGAGGGTTACCAGCGGTTCTACATGATATTTTCGGCAGGTGTCGATGACACGGTGATAAAAGTCAATGCCTTCCTGACTCTTACGACCGGTACCATCCGGCAGGATCCGGGTCCATGCGATAGAAAAACGGTAAGCATTCTGACCGCCTTCAGCCAGCATACGGATGTCCTCTTCATAGTGATGATAAAAATCGCATGCCACATCTCCGGTCACCGGATTGACGCTGTTCTTCTCACTGTGGCAGAATACATCCCAGTTAGAAAGGCCTTTGCCGCCTTCCTTCCAGCCGCCCTCGCACTGATAAGCGGCAGTGGCACTGCCCCATAAAAACTCTTTATTCATTGATAAGCTTTCCCTTCAGTTCATTCATTTCTTTATAAACAGAGATAAACTCAGAAGCCAGTCTTTCATACATCAGTGCCATGGTCAGATGATCCTGCGCATGGACCATGAGAATGCTGTAAGCCAGATCCTTTCCGTCTGCTTCTGCGGATAAGAGATCCGTCTGTGCATCATGGGCTTCCTTCATGGATTTTTTACCTTCCTGGATCAACCGTTCGGCTTCTTCATAATCAGCTTTTTTTGCTGCGTTGATCGCCTGGAAAAAATGAGAAAAGGCATCTCCGGCGAATCCGATCAGCTGAAATGCCATCATCTGTGTTTCTTCCTTGTTCATGTTGGGTGTCATCTCCTTTCGTATTACAATAAATCAGTCAGATTGCAATCTGCAATCTGACTATTAGTTAAGTATTAAAAAATTATAAACTATTCCAGGGAAAGGGTCAAGGCATGAAGCAGAAACAGTGAGAAACTATATGGTATATTGCATAAAATGAGGACTGATTTTTTGTGAAATATATCAATTGACGTATAAAAACATATTTGTTATGCTTTTGAAGGTTTCAAAAAGAAAATATTTTTGGATTGTTACTGGCAAAGCAGGCAAAACCAACTGAGAGAGAGCGGAAGCGTTCTTTCCGGTTGGTTTTTTTATTTTATGATGCCAGGGATTGTGGGAGTGCGTAGCACGAAGCAATCCGTAGGCATCAAAGTCGGGGGCTTTTGACCCCGACATCATTTTATAGATGGCCACTATGAAAAATGCCTGTATGCCTGACACGGGGGAATTTTAATGAAAATCATAAAGATCGTGAATAATAACATCGTGACTTCTCTGGATGAACAGAACAGAGAGATCATAGTCATGGGTCGCGGCCTTGGTTTTGGGAGAAAGCCAGGTATGCCCATTGAGGATGAAAAGGTGGAGAAGGTCTTCCGGCTCAATTCTGCAGGGGAAAACCAGAAGCTGGTGGACATTATCCAGGATATTCCACTGGAACATATCAAGGCGGCAGATCAGATCATTGAGTATGCCAAAAGCATGCTGGGTGAAAGGTTAAAGGAGACCATCTATCTGTCACTGATCGACCATATTGATGGTGCGATTGACAGATATAAGAATCAGATCCAGTTCACCAATCCGCTGCTCTGGGAGATCAAGCAGTATTATCCATCTGAATTCAAGGTGGGTGTGCAGAGCTTAAGCATTTTAAGAAAAATGCTGGGGATTGAGCTTCCCGTGGATGAAGCGGCATTTATCGCTCTTCATTTTATCACGGCGGAATATGACACGAAGATGGATGTGACCTTTGATATTCCCAGACTGATCGATGATATTATCGCGATCGTGGAATCGGAGTTCTCTATTAAGATCGACAAGGAATCGATTCACTATGAACGTTTTATCACGCATCTGAAATTCTTTGCAGCCCGGGTGCTGCAGGCAAAGCAAATGCCGGATGATGACGATTTTCTGTTTCGGAATATGATCCGGGATCAGTACAAGAAGAGCTACGCATGTGCGCAGATGATCCGACAGCATCTGGGCGAATGCTACAAGGTGGCGATCAGTGAAGAAGAGGTAGTCTACCTGACCGTGCATATTAAACGTGTGACCATGCACGTTGATTAACAGGAGGAAGAAATGAAAGATCAGATTTTTGGAGTTTTACAGAGGGTAGGCCGTTCCTTTATGCTGCCCATCGCTGTGCTTCCGGTAGCAGGTCTGCTGCTCGGAATCGGAAGTTCTTTTACAAATGCAACTATGATCGATACGTATGGATTGCAGGCAATCCTGGGAGAGGGAACCATATTAAATATGTTCCTGACCGTACTTAGCAAAGCTGGAAGTGCATTGTTTGACAATCTGCCGATCATCTTTGCAGTAGGCTGTGCCATTGGTATGGCGAAAAAAGAAAAAGAGGTTGCAGCTCTTTCTGCTGTGATCGCTTATTTCACCATGAATGCGGCAGTCAATGCCATGCTGGTCAACAGCGGACAGATCCTGGATGATGGAAGTATCGCAGATTTTGTTCTTCAGGGAACCATCACCAGCTCTGTAGGAATCCAGACACTGCAGATGGGTGTCTTTGGAGGTATTATTGTAGGACTTGGTGTAGCGGCACTTCACAATCGGTTTTATACGATTGAACTGCCGAGTGCGCTGGCATTTTTCAGCGGCAGCCGTTTTGTTCCGATCATCAGCACGGTTGTATATGTACTGGTAGGTATCGGTATGTTCTTTGTGTGGCCGGTGGTTCAGAACGGAATCTATGCGCTTGGCGGACTGGTAACAGGAACCGGTTATCTGGGAACCTTGATCTTCGGAATCATCAAACGTGCACTGATCCCATTTGGATTGCATCATGTATTTTATCTTCCGTTCTGGCAGACCGGAGTGGGTGGTTCCATGGAAGTGGCAGGAAAAATGATCGAAGGCGGACAGAACATTTTCTTTGCCCAGCTGGCAGATCCGTCTACCGTTCATTTCAGCGCAGATGCATGCCGGTATTTCTCCGGTGAGTTTATCTTTATGATCTTCGGTCTGCCGGGTGCGGCACTGGCTATGTACCAGACTGCAAAGCCGGAGAAGAAAAAACAGGCCGGTGGACTTCTGCTCTCCGCAGCACTGGCATGTATGGCAACTGGTATTACAGAGCCGCTGGAGTTTTCTTTCCTGTTTGTAGCCCCTATGCTGTTTGCAGTACAGGTGATCCTGGCAGGTGCAGCGTATATGATCGCTCATATTCTGAACATTGCTGTCGGACTGACATTTTCCGGCGGACTTCTGGATCTGTTCCTGTTCGGTATCCTTCAGGGAAATGCAAAGACCAGCTGGCTTCGGATCATTCCGGTGGGAATCATTTATTTCCTGTTGTATTACGGTATCTTCAAATTCCTGATCCTCAAATTTGATCTGAAGACTCCGGGCCGGGAAGATGAGGATACAGAGACCAGACTGTACACCAAAGCAGATTACAATGCTGCAAAGGAAACCGGTGTAAAGGGAGCAGAAGTCTCTGCACTGATCACTGCAGGTCTGGGCGGAAAAGCCAATATTGAAGATGTGGACTGCTGTGCCACCAGACTTCGTTGTACCATCAAAGATCCTGAGAAAGTACAGGAAGCATTGCTCAAACAGAGTGGTTCCAGAGGTGTGATCCTGAAAGGAAAAGGAATCCAGGTTATCTATGGTCCGCAGGTAGCGGTACTGAAAACCAATCTGGAAGCATTTTTACAGACATCTGCGGCTGACCAGGTGAGCTCCCAGGTGAGCTCCGGAGAGGAGATCAAAAGCCCGATGAACGGAACGGTTATTCCACTGTCAGAAGTGCCAGACGCAGTATTTTCTTCAGAAATGCTGGGTAAAGGCTTTGGTGTGGAACCGTCGGAAGGAAAGGCTTACGCACCGGTGGACGGCGAAGTGACAACCGTCTTTGATACCAAACATGCCATTGGCCTTATGAGTAAACATGGGGTAGAGCTGCTGATCCACATTGGAATGGATACGGTCAAATTGAACGGCAAAGGATTTGATGTGAAGGTAAAGACCGGCGATCAGGTGAAAGCAGGTGATCTGCTGGCAGAGTTTGATATGGATCTTATCAAAGGTGAAGGGTATCCGGTGACAACGGCAGTTGTGGTGACCAACACAGATGACTGTGAAGGGATCAGTGAAGTACGAACAGGTGCAGCTACGAAGGATACAGAAGTTCTGACAGTCAAAGCCTGACATCTTAATTTTTCTTAAGAATGGGCAAATGTGGTTTCATGGAAAAAGTTCTTGTGTATAATGATGATATTCAGAGTCGGGCAAATACGGCTCTGAGAGTTATCATGAGGAGGATCTGAACATGAAACAAAGAAAATATATGCTGCTGGCAATGCTGGCCGCAGCAGCACTGACCATGACTGCATGCAGCAATAAGAAAGCAGATGTTGATACGGCAGAAGCGCAGGAAAGTCCTGATGCATATGTTACGGAGGAAGAGACTGGCGAAGGGGATGGCATCTATATGTACAAACCGATCGCGGCAGATGCTTTTACTTATGACATTGCACAGACGGATCTGGGAGATCAGACCTTTACTTTGAAAAATGTGTCTGACCAGAGCTATTCTTATGTGAGTGCAGATATCTTGTTTTACAATGCGGATGATGAGATCATGGACTATTATCAGGGTGTGAGCTTCAGTGAAGTGATGGCAGGAGGTGAGCAGATCATGCGGATCGCTCCGGCACTGGCACCTGGAGACTATGATCATCTGGAAGTACTGTTTACCGGAATGAAAAAAGACAGCACAGCAGCAGTAGATCCGTCAGGACTGATTGTTGAAAAGCAGGCAAAGATCGCAACAGACCAGATCATTGCAAAATGTAAAAATCAGACCGGTCAGGATCTGAGTATGGCAAGCTTTCTGGTATCCTATTACAGCGGAGATCAGCTGGTCGGAACACAGACGGCGTCTATCGGCGATATCTGTGACGGACAGGAATTTGTAGTCAACGCAGGTCTTCTGTACGATGGCTGGTATGAGAATGAATTAGAGTATGATTCCTATACCATCGAGCCGATCTCAGCAGACGCGCTGGCACAGGGATAAAGAGCAGCCGATTATTTAAGAAATGGTAGAATAAAAACGCCGGGAGTGTATCTTCAAAAAGATATACTCCCGGTTTTGTATTATGTAAGAAATTTTTGAAACGATGCTGCATAATTGTTACATGATCTCATCGAATACCTGCAGCAGCTTCTGCACATTTTCTTCCGTGGTTGCCCAGCTGGTAGCCAGTCGGATCACTGTATGCATCTCATCCGGCCGTTCCCATGTGGAGAAGAGCACCTGACGTTTCAGTCGTTCTGCCTGTTCATTGGTCAGCAGCAGGAACTGCTGATTGGTCGGGGAGTCAATATAGAACGGAACTCCCCGCTCCTTCAGACCATTCTTCATCAGCTCGGACATATCGATGGCATGTCTGCCAAGCAGAAAATAGAGGTCGTCGGTAAATAAGGTATCAAACTGGATTCCCAGAAGTCGTCCCTTTGCCAGCAGAGCTCCATGCTGCTTGATATGAGTCAGAAAATGCTTTGGTGTGTTATCCTTGGTAAAGACTACGGCTTCGCCGCAGAGTGCACCTACCTTGGTTCCGCCGATATAGAACACGTCACAGCAGCTGGAGATGACGCCAAGAGTCACATCGGTGTTGTCGCTCATGAGACCATAACCCAGTCTGGCACCATCCAGATAGAGTGGAATATTATAAGCTTCGCAGATGGCGGAGATATTTTCCAGCTCAGAACGGGTATATAAGGTTCCGTACTCGGTGGGATGGGAGATATAGACCATGCCCGGAAATACCATGTGTTCATGATCTGAGTCTTCCCAGAATCCTCGTAAGTAGCTCTCCAGCTCTTCTGCGTAGATCTTGCCCTCATGCTGAGGAATGGTCAGTACTTTATGACCGGTAAATTCAATGGCTCCTGCTTCGTGGACACTTACATGACCGGTGGATGCAGCTACCACACCTTCATATGGCTGCAGCATGGCATCAATTACGTTCTGGTTGGTCTGGGTTCCTCCGGTTAAGAACCACACATCCGCCTGCGGGCATTCGCAGACCTTTCGGATCTTTTCCTTTGCACTCTCTGTATAGGAATCGGAACCATAGCCAGACTGCGGTTCCAGATTCGTCTCCATCAGACGCTTGAGGATCTTCTCATGTGCGCCTTCCTGATAATCGTTCTGAAATGATAACATAACAACTTTCCTCCGTAAAAAACTCTTTCTCCAGTTTAGCACAGTGGGGGAGAATTGAGGGAAATTTTTTTGCTTTTTTAAGAGAAATTCACATTTTGTTTCCGGATATAAAGTTCTATGGGCAGATAGCATTACTTATTGAAAATTTTAGGATAAATATTGTTGAAATTTTTGCAACAATGAATTGAAATACGGCAAATAGACGAAAAAAGAGCTTGCATGATATACTTCTTATAACAAATCGTTGCAGCGAAAATGGTTATTCAGATGTTGATGAAAAAGGAGAAAAGCAATGAAGATGATCAGTGAGGCCGAATTAAAAGATGCGGCAAAACGGCTCAGAAAAACAGCTGTAACTATGATTTATGAGGCGCAGTCAGGACATCCGGGAGGATCTTTGTCTATCGCGGATATCGTGGCAGATCTTTATTTCAGAGAGATGAATGTGGATCCGAAGAATCCACGCTGGGAGGATCGAGATCGTTTTGTCCTTTCGAAAGGACATGTGTGTCCGATTCAGTATTCAGCACTTGGTATTCTTGGATTCTTCCCGGAGGAAGATCTTCATACACTTCGTAAAGAAGGATCCAAACTTCAGGGACATCCGTCTATGAATAAATGTCCGGGTATTGATATTTCTACAGGATCTCTGGGACAGGGACTCTCCTGTGCAGTCGGAATGGCATTGGCAGGTAAGAGAGATGGAAAAGATTACATGGTATATGCTGTCGTTGGTGACGGAGAGGCAGATGAAGGACAGATCTGGGAGGCAGTAATGGCTGCTTACAGATATCATCTGGATAACCTGGTAATCATTATTGATAATAATGGATTGCAGATTGATGGCACAACGGATGAGATTATGCCGCAGCTTGACTTTACCAAGAAATTTGATGCATTTGGCTATGATACCTATGAGATCGACGGCCATAATATGGAAGAAATCATGGCAACCTTTGATAAGATCCACGCAGCAAAAGATGGAAAACCGAAATTCATCAATGCTCATACCATAAAAGGTAAAGGCGTATCTTACATGGAGAATCAGTTGGCATGGCATGGCATGGCACCGAATGATGAGCAGTATGCCCTTGCAATGAAAGAACTTGAGGAGGGAATCTAGGATGGAAAAGAAATTAATCGCAACCAGAGATGGTCTTGGAGATGAGCTCGTTGAACTGGGTGGAAAAAATAAAAACATTTATGTTGTAGACGCAGATATCGGAAAATCCTGTAAGACTACCAAGTTTGCAAAGACTTTCCCGGAGCAGCATGTGAATGTTGGTATTGCTGAGCAGAACGCAGCAGGCCTTGCAGCAGGTCTTGCTACCTGCGGAAAGATTCCATTTGTTGTTACTTATGCAGTATTTGGTTCCCTTCGTATGTGTGAGCAGATCAGACAGGAGATCTGCTATCCGAAACTGAATGTTAAGATCGCATGCTCTCATGGTGGAGTTACACCGGCAAATGACGGTGCTTCCCATCAGTGTATCGAGGACATGGGTGTCCTCAGAACCCTCCCCAATATGACGGTCATCATGCCGGCGGATTACTGGTCGGCTCGCCGTCTTGTTGAAGCAGCGGCTGAATTTGACGGACCGGTATACTTAAGATTTACCAGAGATGCTATTCCAGTGATCTATGATGAGAACGCAACCTTTGAAATTGGCAAAGCCAATAAGTTAAAAGAAGGAAAAGATGTAGCGATTATCGCAAACGGAGATACTGTTCGTCTGGCGCTTGAAGCAGCAGAGAAACTGGAAGCAGAAGGCATTCATGCAAGAGTACTTGATATGCACACCATTAAACCACTGGATGTTGATGCAGTAAAAGTATGTATTGATGATATTGGTAAGATCATTACCGTAGAGGATCATAATATCATCAATGGACTTGGCGGTGCTGTATGTGAAGTTGTTGCAGAGGCAGGCAAAAGTAAAGTAAAACGTGTAGGTATTCAGGATCAGTTTGGTCAGTCTGCTCCGTATGAGAGACTTCTGGCAATCAACGGAATCACTGTTGAGAATATTGTTGAGCTTGCCAAAGGTGAGTGGTAAGGTAAAAGGAGGATCCGTAAGGTGAGAGCTGGATTTATTGAAGAGCCTGGAAAGGCATATTTTAAAGAAGTACCGGAACCGCAGATTGAGAAATCAACGGATGTAAAGATCAAAGTGGTTGTGACAGGAATCTGTGGATCAGAAGTACATGCTTATCATGGAAAACATGCGTGGAGAGTTCCGCCGCTGGTTTCTGGACATGAATTTGCAGGTATCGTTGTTGAGGTGGGATCCGATGTAACGAGCGTAAAAGTCGGTGACAGAGTTACTGCAGAACCGCAGTATGGCTGTGGTGATTGCCCGCAGTGCCGTATTGGAAGATACAACATCTGTAAAAATAAGAAAATTTTGGGAGCTACATACTGGAGCGGATCTTTTGGAGAGTATATAGTAGTTCCGGAGAAAACAGTTGTACATCTGGGCGATGATGTTTCTTTTGAGGAAGGTGCTCTGATCGAGCCAATCGCAGTTGGTATGCATGCAGTTCGTGAACGTGACGTATCTATCGGACAGAATATTCTGATCATCGGAGCAGGTACGATCGGACTTGGTGTATATTTAAGTGCTAAGATTTGCAACCCGAGCAAGATCATCGTAGCTGATGTTGTAGACTATAATCTGGAAATGGCCAGAGAATTGGGATGCGAATATACCATCAACAGTATGAAAGAGGATCTGGAAGCAGAAGTTAAGAAGCTGACCAATGGTGAAGGTGTTGATATTACATTCCTTGCATTTGGTAATGCTCCGGTTGTGGAAAGTGCGTCAAAATGCACCAAGGAAGGTGGCGTGATCTCCGAAATCGCAGTTATTCCAAATGGAACTGGCTGTCCGTACAACATGATTCAGGTAAAACAGCAGTCTCTGATTGGATCTAACATGTATGTTCGTAAAGACTATGAGGTTGTAGTTGAGAACATGGCGAAAGGCCATATTGATAGCAAGAAGATGGTCTCCAAGATTTATCCGATCGAAGAGTTTACTGCTGCTATGGAGATGGCTGATAAGCGTACCGAACCGGTAGTTAAAGTGATGCTGAAGTTTTAAGTAACGAAAAATAAAAAGTAAAGATAGTACCTTGATTTCCGAGGGCAAACCCTCAGGCCCTCGGAAACATTTGCCATACAATTCCCATATATAGCCGTCATTCTACTTGCCAGGAAAATGACGGCTATATTTTGGCGAAATATAATAAAATCATATATTTAAAATAATATATTCCCAGAAAAGTTTAGATGCAGGGGATATATAAGTATTATTTCGACGGATCATATAAAAAGTTTGTACATCAGGTTTATCCAGAAGCCGTAGAACATGTAGATTATCTCGGTGAAAAGCTGGAATATAGATCGGAAGAGCGTCGTGTAGGGAAAGAGTGTAGATCTCGGTGGTCGCCGTATCATTAAAAAACGACGGGAAGTAAGTCGGAGTGGTGGAGCTATC
>ENA-UPXC01002401-UPXC01002401.1-human-gut-metagenome-genome-assembly--contig:-NODE-2401-length-22241-cov-4.744270_pt1 | contig 22241 bp, 19 predicted proteins | sample MGYA00250047_ERZ773371 | MGnify/ENA primary metagenome ERZ773371 (study PRJEB29103, sample SAMN06111975) | human gut metagenome | biome: human gut; feature: ankylosing spondylitis patient; material... | reverse complement strand
ACCACGCCGACGGTGAGGATGCCCAGCTCCTTGGCGATGTCGGCCACGATGGGGGCCGCGCCGGTGCCGGTGCCGCCGCCCATACCGGCGGTGATAAACACCATGTCGGCGTCCTCCAGAGCCTTGGAGATCTGGTTGCGGTTCTCCTCGGCGCTCTTGCGGCCCACCTCGGGGTCGGAGCCGGCGCCCTGGCCATTGGTCAGCTTCTCACCGATCTGAATCTTATAGGTGGCGCTGGACACGCTCAGCGCCTGCTTATCGGTATTCACCGCGATAAAATCCACACCCTTGGTTCCGGTGCGCACCATGCGGTTGACGACGTTGTTGCCGCCGCCGCCCACACCAATTACTTTAATATTGACTACGCTGTCAGGACCCATATCCATTCCGAAGGCCATTGTCGTTCCTCCTAAGTATAAAATGAAACTCCGCCACAAACGCCCAAATGCAAGCAGTTGTGAGCGGATGTAGAATCAAGGCTATATCTTGATTCATTGTATCGCTCTTTTTCCAGCAGGTCAAGAGAAAAACATGGAAAATGTATGTTCTTCTCCCTCAGCTTCCCTCAGCCGGGGTAAAAATTGCCGTATACTCCTTCTGGGTGAGATCCATGGTGCCCACCGCCTGACCGCCCCGGCGGCGGTTCTCCTCCTCCACGGCGGCATTCAGCGCCCGGAGATAGTAGGCCGTGTCCCCGGTAAGGGGCAGCTTGGCGTCGATGCTCCCATCCAGCCGCAGCAGCATGTAGGAGGTGTGCGTCAGGTCGATGCTGGAGACCCGGTTCATCATCCCCTGCTCCTGGAGCTGCTCCAATACATTGGTCAGGGCGGTGAGCTTTCCCTGCTGATCCTGGGGCACCGCCAGCATGGAGCCCGCCTGGGGCGCCAGGGAGGTGATCCCGGTCACCGAGATGGGAGCGGTGTGAGAGGGAGAAACCGGCTCCAGCAGCTTGCCGCCCACGCTGATGAGCCACGCTTCCTGGGCCGCGGCCTGCTGTGTCTCCTCCTCGCTGCTGCTCTCCTCCGTCTGCCCCTGGGTATACACCTCCACCTGGGCCACCGCGTCCCACTCGGTCACCTGGAAGGTGATGGTGCTGGGCAGCCCCCGCAGGATGGACACCGACTCCACATAGGGCAGCTGGCGCAGGATCTGCTGGGAAATCTGTTTTTTGTTCATCCGAAACAGGTTATCTCCCACCTGCACCCCGGAGGCGGCAATGATCTCCTCCTGGGTGTAGCGGCTGTTGCCTGTCACCGCCAGGGTCTCCACCTGGAAGAACACCGTAGCGCCAAAGGTAAGCGCGGCCACAAGAGCCGCCAGGCATAACAGCTTAAAGAGTATGCCAAGCCGGCTTCGGCGCCGTTTTCGCTTTCGGTTGTGTCTTACAGATGCCATGGTCTTCTCCTGTATTTCTGTTTGTAGAGAGCAGGCGGATGTCCGCTCCCAGCTGCCGAAGAGTACCCTCCATATCCTGATAGCCCCGGCGGATGTGGCTCAGCCGGGTCACCTGAGTGGTCCCCTCCGCCCCCAGGGCGGCCACCACCAGCGCGGCCCCGCCCCGCAGGTCGGTGCTCTCCACCCGCTGTCCATGGAGGGGACAGCCCGTCACAACGGCACTGCGGCCCTGCACCCGGATATCCGCCCCCATGCGCTGAAGCTCGGGCACATGGCGGTATCGGCTCTCAAACATATTTTCCACAAACAAGGTCTGGCCCCTTCCCCCTGCCAGGGCGGCCATCAGGATGGCCTGGGCGTCGGTGGGGAAACCGGGATAGGGAGCGGTATGTACCGGCGAGATGCCCCGGAGCGGTCCTGTGCTCCAAAAGCGGATCTCCTCTCCCGCGCACTCCAGCCGTCCCCCTGCCTGCTCCAGGCAGGAGAGCACTGTGTCCAGGGAACCGGGCTCCACGCCGGTCAGGGCGATCTCGCCACCAGCCGCCCCGCAGGCACACAGCCAGGTGGCGGCCACAATGCGGTCGCCCATCACTGTGTGCTCCGCGCCGTGGAGGGAACGACCCCCTTCAATGGTGACTACCGGCGTACCTGCCCCAGACACCCGGGCTCCCAATTTGTTCAGGAAGCGCTCCAGATCTACGATCTCCGGCTCCCGGGCGGCCCCCACCAGGGTGGTGACCCCCTGGGCTCCGCAGGCGCACAGCATGGCGTTCTCGGTAGCCCCTACGCTGGGGAAGGGCAGGTGAATGCGCGCTCCCCGCAGGCCGCGGCCCACAGTACAAGTGAGGCACTCCCCCTCCTCCCGGATCTCCGCCCCCAGCCCCCGAAGGGCAGCCAAGTGCAGGTCGATGGGCCGGGGCCCCAGCTCACAGCCTCCAGGGTAGCACAGCTTGGCGCTCCCCGTGCGGGCCAGCAGCGCCCCCAGAAAGATCACCGAGGAGCGCATCTCCCGCATCAGCCGCTCCGGGATGGCGCTGCCCCGAAGGGCGGCTGCGTCCACGGTCACGGTCTCCCCCTCCCGGGCCACACGGCAGCCCAGCAGGTCCAGAATATCCAGCGTGGCGGACACGTCGGACAGATCAGGACAATGATGGATCACGCTCTGGCCCGGAGCCAGCAGCGCGGCGGCCAGCAGGGGAAGAACACTGTTCTTGGCCCCCTGGACCCTCAGCCGCCCGCCCAGCGGCCTGCCGCCTTGGATTTCATACATGCTCATGGGATAGCCTCCAACTTCATTTCGTTCAGGCTATCCTATGCAAACATCAAAAAAGTGGTTTCAACCCCGCATCAGAGAGCGCAGGGTGATATAGATCTTTTCCCCCGCATCGGGCACCGCCATGTTGGTCAGCGCCCGGATCATGCCGTCCCGGCGGGAGCGGTCCCGCAGCAGGGCCTCGGCCTGCTCGTAGAGCTCGTCCCCCTGGCAGTCCTTCTCCAGCAGCAGCACCGCCGCGCCCTGGTCGGAGAGCACCCGGGCGTTCTTCTCCTGGTGGTTGGCGGTGACGTTGGGGGAGGGCACCAGAATGGCGGGCTTGGCGATGGCGGTGAGTTCCGAGATGGTGGAGGCGCCCGCCCGGCACAAAACCACGTCGGCGGCGGCCATCACCAGAGGCATATCGTAGATATACTCCCGGACCTCTACCCCGTTGTCCCCCAGCTTCAGCCCCCGGCGCAGCAGCTCCTCCTGCATCCAGGAGAAATCTCGGCCCGCGCCGTGGATGTGGCGGAAGGGAGCGCCCTCATAGCACTCCTTGGCGATGAAGTCCACCATCTGGCGGTTCATCACCTCCGCGCCCAAAGAGCCCCAGTAGGACAGCAGCAGGGGCCGGTTGTCCTCGATTCCCAGCTGCTTACGGGCCTCCTCCCGGGTGTAGCGGAAGAAGTCGCCCCGCACGGGGGTACCGGTGACTACCACCTTATCGGGGTTATCGTAGTGGGCCCGGCTCTCCTCAAAGCCCACCATCACACAGTCCACCACCTTGGACAGGGCCTTGGTGGTGAGCCCGGGGACAGCGTTGGACTCGTGGACGGCGGTGGGGATGTGCCGCCGGGCGGCCTCTTTTACCACGGGGAAAGAGGCGTAGCCGCCGGTACCTACCACCAGGTCGGGCTGGAACTCATCCAAAATACGCTGGGCCTGCTTCTTGGACTTCTGCATGTTCACCAGCGTGCCTAGATTGTGGGCGATATCGGCAGGAGCCAGAGAGCGGTGGAAGTTGGTGATGGTCACCGTCTGGATGGGGTAGCCCTCCTTGGGCACCAGACGGGTCTCCATCCCTCCGTCCGCTCCTACGAACAGCACCCGGCAGCCGGGATTGCGCTCCTGAAAAATGCGGGCCAGGGCCACCGCCGGGTTCACATGTCCGGCGGTACCGCCGCAGGTAAAGAGGATATTCATGAAACCACCTCGTTCTATATCAGGCCAGGGGCCTTAATCGTGCTTAGGTGCGGGGATCTGGCGTGAGATACTTAATATCATACCCATCTCCCCCAGCTGTATCAACAGTGCTGTGCCTCCGTAACTGAAGAAGGGCAGGGAGATGCCGGTGTTGGGGATCAGGTTGGTTACCACGGCGATGTTCAGGAACACCTGGGTGGCAAACAGGGTGATGATGCCTACAATGGTCAGGGCCCCGAACTTATCCCGGGCATGGAGGGCCAGCCAGTAGCCCCGCAGGATAAGCAGGGCAAACAGAATAATCACCACGGCCCCGCCGATATAGCCCAGTTCCTCCACCACGATGGGGAACACAAAGTCGTTTTCCGGTTCAGGAAGATAGAGCATCTTCTGTTTGCTGTTGCCCAGCCCCAGGCCCAGCAGTCCGCCCGACCCCATGGCCAGCAGAGACTGCACTGTCTGGTAGCCGCTCCCCTGGCGCTGTTCCCAGGGGTTCAGCCACAGCTCGATACGGGCGTTCATATAGGGCGTGGCCAGCATGATAAAGGCCAGCAGCGAACCTACCGCCGCGCCGCCGCCAATAAACCACCAGATGTTGATGCCCGCAGCAAACAATACTGCCGCCGCGCCCACCATGACCAGGATGGTGCCCGACATGTGCCGCTCCAGCAGAACCAGCGCCAGCACAGTTCCCAGCACGGCCACATAGGGCACCAGCTCCAGAAATCCGATGCGCTCCAGGCGGTTGAGCATCCGGCCGGTGAAGGTGCGGTTTTTATACCGCAGAGGCTTCCGGCTGTCCCGCTTACAGAGCCGGGCAGCAAAAAACAGGATGACCGCGATTTTGGCGATCTCCGAGGGCTGGAACTCTACGCCCAGATACAGCCACCGGCGAGCGCCGTTGTGGGTGCGGCCCAGGGGAGTAAATACCAGCAGCAGCAAAATGATACTGAAAATCAGGGCGGGCACTGACATCCACCGGAAGGTCTGGTAGTTGATCTTGGAGACCACATACATGACTGCCACACCCACCGCGGCAAACATGGCCTGGCGCTTGATGTAGTACATGGGGTCTCCCACACTGCTGTCATAGTAGGCCGTAGCATAGGAGGCCGAGAACATCATAATCAGGCCAATGCCCAGCAGGATCATCACCAGCATCAAAAAGGGCAGATCCATGGGCCCGCGGGCCAGCTGCTCTTCTACCGTCAGGTCGCGTTTGGGTTTTCGGGCCATGGAATTCCTCCTTTGAGGTGGGGTGAGGGTTAAATTCTGGGAAAATAGGTAGGCGCTTTGGGATCACGCTGCGGATTGGGCGCGCGGTCGGGTCGATAACTCCGCCGACTTCGCCGCCAAACAGAAGGCCCTTGGCCCTTCTTGGTTTGCCGGCATCCGCTCTGTCGTTATCTCCCCTGCACGCCTATCCTCGCGCTTCGGTCTGTCACGCTGCGGGCTGGGCGCATGGCCGGGTTGACAACTCCTCCGACTCCGGGCAGACCCGGTTCAGCCTCTGGCTGCCCCTAGGCTCTGCCCATCCGCTCCGGAGTCTGTCGCCCCTATGCGCCTGCCCTACGCGCTTCGTCTTACATCGGATACCGGTACATCACGCCCCAGAAGGCCAGCACGCACAAAACGAGGGTGGCGCCGGAGAAGACGCAGAACAACTTCGTCTCGCTCCAGCCGCCCAGCTCCAGGTGGTGGTGCAGAGGGGCCATGCGGAAAAAGCGCTTGCCGCCGGTCTTCTTAAAGTAGACCACCTGGATGATGTCGGAGAGCACCTCCAGCACATACACCAGGCCCACAATGGGAATGACCAGGGGCAGGTCCAGGGCAAAGGCCATGCCGCACACCGCGCCGCCCAGGAACAGGGAGCCGGTGTCGCCCATGAACACCTTGGCGGGATGGAAGTTATAAATAAGGAAGGCAGACAGTCCGCCCGCCATGGCGGCGGAGACCGTGACCAGGTCGCTCTTGCCATACCAGGCGGACACGGCCACATAGAAGATCATCACCGGGATGGTCACGCCGGTGGCCAGGCCGTCAATGCCATCGGTGAGGTTCACCGCGTTGACGGTACCCACCATAACAAAGGCGGCAAAGACCATGTAGATGACCCAGGGGATACCCACGATCTCAATGTTGAAGAAGGGGATATACAGGTCGGGGCTGAGGTAGCCGTCCTGCCGCAGCAGCAGGGTGAACACGATGGCCGCCGCCAGCTGGAGCAGGAACTTCTGGGGAGCGGTCAGTCCCTCGTTGGCGTGGTGGCGCAGCTTCTGAAAATCGTCGATGAAGCCGATGGCGCCAAACACCAGGGCAAACAGGAACACCACAATGTGGTTATGAAGTCCGTGCTGAAAATCCTGCCAGCCCGCGGCTACCACCGCCACAGCGATACCCAAAATGAACATCAGGCCGCCCATGGTGGGGGTGCCCTGTTTAGACATATGCCAGGTGGGGCCGTCCTCCCGGATGGACTGTCCGGCCTTAAGCCGGCGCAGTACCGGGATCAGAATCTGTCCGGCAATGGCGGTCACGCCAAAGGCCACGATGAAGCTGAGAATATATGTCATGTCGAAACCTCCAGGTCCTCTTTCTCTTTTGTGCCAGGGTCAGAACTGCGAAGGATTGAAACAAGGTATTATACTACACCTGCCGGAAGATTTCCAGTCCTTTCCCACGAAGGGGTGCTGGAAAAATATTGGGCCACGATCTCCCTCTCATCCATGGGGTACTGCACCCCCTGAATCTCCTGGTAGGTCTCATGTCCCTTTCCCGCCAGTACGATCACATCCCCCGGCCGCCCCTGGGACAGGGCCCAGCCGATGGCCTGCCGCCGGTCGGGTTCCACATGGATCTGGGCTCCCTCCCCCTCCATGCCGCCTAAAATGTCCCGGATGATGTCCTCCGGGTCCTCGGTGCGGGGGTTATCTGAGGTGACCACCGCCAGGTCGGCCAGTTCCTTCACCACGCTGCCCATGATGGGCCGCTTGGTGCGGTCCCGGTCGCCGCCGCAGCCAAACAGACAGATGAGTCGGCCGGCGGTAAAGTCCCGGGCGGTGAGCAGGATGTTTTCCAGGGCATTGGGGCTGTGGGCGTAGTCGATGAGCACCGTATAGGCGGTGGGTACCGGGACCACTTCCACCCTTCCCTTCACGCCCCGGGCGCTGCGCAGGGCGGCGGCGCACTTCTCCAGCTCCAACCCCAGACACAGCCCCACTGACAGGGCGCACAGGGCGTTATAGATGGTAAAGCCTCCGGGGATGGGAAGGAAAACCCGCTGGATCTGCTCCCGGGCCACCGCCTCAAACTCCACCTGTCCGGGATAGAGCCGGATACCCTTGGCAGTCAGGTCTGCCTGGTCCTTGTTCTCCGAGTAGGTGAACATGGGGCAGGCCAACCGTCCCCGGTACCATCGCCCCGCCTCGTCGTCCAGATTCAGCACGGCCCGGCGGCACTGGTGGAAGATGCGCTCCTTGGCGGAGCGGTACTCCTCCATGGTGTGGTGGTAGTCCAGGTGGTCCTGGCTCAGGTTGGTGAAGGCGGCCACAGCAAAGTCCAGCCCCTCCACCCGGTGCTGCATGAGGGCGTGGGAGGACACCTCCATCACCACATGGGTACATCCCCCGTCGGCCATCTCCCGTAACAGCTGCTGCACCTCGTAGCTCTCGGGCGTGGTGCGGTGGGCGGGCAGTACCCGCTCCCCCACCATGTTCTGGATGGTGCCGATGAGACCCACCCGGGTCTTCAGCGCCCCCTCCAGCATTTCCTTAATTAAAAAGGTGGTGGTGGTCTTCCCGTTGGTGCCGGTGACCCCGATGAGGGTCATCTCCCGGCCGGGATGGCCAAACCAGTTTGCCGCCAGCAGGGCCAGGGCCCGCCGGGGGTCGGGCGTGGTGAAGAACACCCCCTCCCGCTGAGGCCGGCGGCGGCACACCACCGCCGCGGCCCCTTTTGCAAGGGCCTCATCAATGTACAGACTGCCGTCTGTCTTGGCCCCCGGCAGCGCCACAAACAGCGCGCCGGGAAGCAGGGTCCGTGTGTCGTAGGATATGGAAGTAATTTCCATCTCCTGGGAATAAGGTTCCCCCGTGAGGGGAACGCCGGCTAACAGTTGCCATAGCTTCACAGTCGTCACCCCTCACGGGTGCAGTTTCATTCTCTCTAAGTTATGCCAAACAGGGTCAGAATCCCTCGATCACTTCAAAACCTGCGTAGCCGTCATCCACCGGGGTGCTGAACTGGACCTCCACAATGGTGCCTATGGCCACGCTCTCGCCGGCCGTCACGCTCTGGCTTTGGGCCTTGGAGCTCTCGCTGTAGAAGGTACCGCTGCCTGCAGCCTGCATAAACAGGCCCTGAGCCTCCAGGGCTTTTTTTGCCCCTTCATAGCTCATACCCACTACATTGGGCACAGTGGTGGTCTCCTCCGGCGCCGCATCCCCAAGGTAGAGGATCACGGTGGAGCTGCCGGGCACAGCGGAATTGGCAGCAGGCACCTGACTGGTAACCACGTCGCCTGTTCCCACCGTACGGTAGGTCAGGTTCTTCTTCTCCAGCCGGGTGGCCGCGTCGGCCACGGTGTATCCGGTGACCTGAGGCGTAGTAACCGTGGTGGCCGCCGACTCCTCGGTGGTATACTGCTTCTCCACACCCATGTAGTCCAGGATCTGGGCGATGAGCTCGCCCGCCCGGGGAGCCGCCATGGCGCCGCCGCTGATGTACACGCCGCAGCTGCCGTAGGAACTGCCGGGGGAGGCCTCCTCAGGGGTATCGTAAGCCATCAGGACAATGACCTGGGGATCATCCGCCGGAGCAAAGCCCATGAAGGAGACGATGGTGCGCCCATCCTCCAGGGTCTCAGCGGAACCGGTCTTACCGCCGATGCGATAGCCCGCCTGGTAGGCGTTGCTGCCGCCGCCCTCGGATACGACGGTCTCCAAAATGGCACGGGCCCGCTGGCTGGTCTGTTCGCTGACCACCTGACGCACCAAATTGGGTTCCTTCTCCTGGACCACATTGCCGTTGGCGTCGGTGACCTTCTGGACCACATAGGGCTGGTACAGGTTGCCGCCGTTAATGACGGCGGAGAAGCCGGTTACCATCTGGAGAGGAGTCACCGTAAAGCGCTGGCCGAAGGATGCGGTGGCCAACTCCGTGATTCCCATTTTACTCTTCTCCCAGACTAATCCCAGTTCCTCGCCTGGCAGGTCGATATTGGTCTTCGTCTTCATACCGAAGGCCTCAAAGTATTCATAAAATTTATCCAGGCCCAAACGCTGACCGATCTCAATGAAGGCGGGGTTACAGGAATTTTGCACCGCCTCGGCCAGGGTCTGGGTACCGTGTCCGCTGCGTTTGGAGCAATGGATGGTGTGTCCACCTATATTTACCGAGCCGGTACAGGTAAAGGTGTCATTCTCCGAAATTACACCCTCCTCCAGAGCGGCGGCCAGCACCAGGGCTTTGAAGGTGGAACCAGGCTCGTAGGGCTCCTTAACATTGCGGTTGCTCCACTGCTTCTCACGGGCCGCTCCCTTGGCCTGGGACTGGGCCTGCTCCTGAAGCTCCTCGTCGGTGAGCTGCTCGTCGGCGGGCTTTGCGTCGTTCTCCGCCTTCAGCTGCTGGTAGATGGTGGCGGTATCGGTCTCCACATCCTCCAGCAGGAAGCTGTCGGAGATGACCGAGTAGTTATTGGGGTCAAAGTTGGGCGAGCTGGCCATGGCCAGCACCTGGCCCGTCTGGGGGTCCATCACCAGACAGAAGCCACCGTTGAGTATATTGTACATCTCAATACCCTTTTCCAGGGCCTGCTGGGCGTAGGACTGGATGGTGGCGTCCAGCGTAAGGGTCAGATCATAACCGTTGACGGCGTCAATGTAGTTGGAGTAGCTGTTGTACATCTCCACGTTCTGGGCGGTCTTGCCCGTCACCACACGGCCGGGCACGCCCTTCAGAAGGTCCTCATACCAGGCCTCCAGGCCGTAGGCGCCGCCCTCGGAGTTTACAAAGCCCAGCACCTGGCTGGCCAGGGAACCGTAGGGGTAGTAGCGTTTCGTGCTGGGGGTGAGGTAGAGGTAGTAGGAGGTGTTGTTCTCCTCGATAAAGGCCCGGATGGCCTTGGCGTCCTGCTCCTCGATCTGGGTAGCCAGCACCTCGTACTGAGAGTTGGTCTTCTCCATGCGGGACTCCAGCTTCTCCCGGTCCAGGTCGGGCAGCAGCTCACACAGGCCGTCTACCACTACATCCCGCTTGCGCTGGATCTCTGCGTTGTAAGCTGCCTCATCCAGGTTGCCGTCGTCATCCTTAAATTTGTTCTTGTTGACGCTGTTTACCAGGTCCTTGGGGGCCAGAATCAGGTTGTATACGGTGGCGGACATGGCCATCACGTCCCCGTTGGCGTCCAGGATCTCGCCCCGGTTGGCCGACACCGTCACGTCCATCAGCTGCTGTTCAATCGCTTTGGTCTGATACTCATCGTGGTGCACGATGGCAATGTTCCACAGCTGGATCAGCAGGGGGATGAACAATCCCAGGCCAAACACGGCCATGAGCACCATAGAGCGGCGGAACACCAGCCGTTTGGACTGGCGGCTGCGCTCGCTGGGGCTTTTGCGGGGTTCAGGCTGCCGTTGTTTGTACATCTGCGTCCTCCTTTGCGGTAGAAGGGCGCAAGAAATTTCTTTCTTGCGCCCTTGTCTGATGTGCCGCTTTACAGCTCACTATATGCGCTATCTCAGCGGAAATATTCGATCACTTGGTTAAAAATGTCCTCCAGACCCTCCAGGGCTCCCCGGATACCGGTGGACCGCTCCTGTTCCTCACTCAGCACCACGTTATCGGGCTGGGACAGATCCAGGTAGACCACTTGGTCGTTGGTGGGCCGCACCATGGTGTCACCCACGGCGGCTTGGATACGTTCCATGTCAAACACCCGCTCATACTCAGCGGAGAGGGTCACGTTCTGGGCCTGCAGGTCGCTCAGCTCACTGCGCAGGGAGGAGAGCTGGCTGTTGGCCACGGTGAACTGGGCATAGCTGAAAATCACCAGCACGGCAAACACGCCCACCACCAAAAACCCTACCACGGCAAAGGGAGAGACCTCGCCCGCCTGCCGGACCTGGACCTTCGTCCGGGTGAGGCTGCGGGTACGCTCGTGGGTGCGGACCTTGGGCTGGGGCTGGAGGGTCCGCTCCCGGGGATTACGAAGGGCGCCGCCCTCGTAAGCAGGAGCATAAGCCACGCTGCCGTAGGTATTATATGAGGCTGTATTGGTGCGATGGCGGCTTGCCATTCCGGTCACTCCATTTCTCTCCCGATTTCACAAAACAATTGCCGGGGATCTTTTAATTTCTCGGCCACCCGCAGCTTGGCACTTCGGGCTCGAGGATTCTCCTCCACCTCCTGGGCAGAGGGCAAAATAGGCTTGCGGGGGGTCAGCTTCACGTCCGGGGTCTTCCCGCACACACACACCGGGAAATCCGGCGGACAGGTACATCCCTTGGCAAATTCGGCCAGATCGGTCTTCACGATCCGGTCCTCCAGGGAGTGGAAGGTGATAATGGCCAGCCGCCCTCCCTTGTTCAGGCGGGGGACTGCCGCGCGGACCATCCGGTCTACGCTGGCCAACTCGTCGTTGACGGCGATGCGGATGGCCTGGAAGCTGCGCTTGGCCGGGTGCTGCTTCTCTTTCAGCGCCCGGGCAGGCATGGCACTTTTAATGATATCCACCAACTCCAGGGTGGTCTCGATGGGCTTGTCCTGGCGGCGGCGGACGATGGCGGCGGCAATGGAGGGCGCGTAGCGCTCCTCGCCGTACTGGCTCAAAATGCGCCGCAGCTCCTCCTGGGGCCACTGGTTCACCACATCGGCGGCGGTGAGCCCCTCGGAGCGATCCATCCGCATATCCAGGGGGGCGTCGGCCATGTAGGAAAAGCCTCGGGAGCCGTCGTCCAGCTGAGGGGACGATACCCCCAAATCAAACAGCATGCCGTCCACGCCGGCCAGTCCCAGGCCGTCCAGAATGGCATCCAGCTGATCAAAGTTGCTGTGTACCAGGGTGACCCGGTCCATCCAGTCCCTCAGCCGGTCCTGGGCCGCATCCAGTGCAGCCTGGTCCCGGTCCACGCAGATGAGCCGGCCGGTGGTCAATCGCCGGGCAATCTCCCGGCTGTGGCCCGCCCGTCCCAGGGTCCCGTCCAGGTAGACCCCGTCGGGGCGGATATTCAAAGCCTCGATACACTCGTCCAGCAGCACCGGACGGTGGGTAAATGTTTCACTCATAATCCGATCAGAACCCCAGCGCGCTCATGCACTCGGCCATTTTGGCGGGGGTCATCTCCTCCTCGTCCTCCTGCCAGAGCTTGGCGCTCCAAATTTCCGCCCGGTCGTTCACGCCCAGAATCACCGCGTCCTTTTCCAACTGGGCATACTTACGCAGCTTCTGAGGAATGACAATGCGTCCCTGACTGTCCAGCTCGCATTTGACTGCGTTGGCAAACAGGGGACGCATCACTCTGGATTGTGTCATGGGCAGGGAGGCAAATTTTTCGGTAAACTTGTCCCAGGTGGCTTGGGGGTAAATGGCCAGGCAGGTGTCGATTCCCATGGCCAGGTAAAAGGAGACGCCCAGCTCCTCCCGGAGCTTGGCGGGGATGAACAGGCGGCCTTTCGCGTCGATGCTGTGCTCGTACGTGCCGGTCATCCCATTCACCTCTCCTCCACTTTAAACCCTTTTTGTGGGGAATGGCTCCACTTTCCCCCACCCTTGTGTTTTAGTATAAAAGCTGTTGACATAAAAAGCAACCCTTTTTTTCTGATTTGGATAGAAAAAAACCGCAGGTTTCCCAGGGTTTCGACTCATTTTTCGCGTAAAACATTTGTTCTAATTTATTTTACATAATTTCTCATATCCGTTTTTCGTTGTGTTTTGTATTATTTTTTACCACAACATCTTGTGGTTTTTTCTTCCGTGTTTCCCCCATTGCGTCCTTCGTCATTTTATGGTACACTCGAACAAATTGAAATGAGTGAGGAAACCGCTATGTTGGATTGGAAAGAATTGGAGCAGGAGTGCCTCTCCTGCCAGAAGTGCGCCTTGGCTCAAACCCGCCATAACGTGGTCTTCGGCACCGGCGCCAGGGATGCGGAGGTCATGCTCATCGGCGAGGGCCCGGGCGAAAACGAGGACCTGCAGGGCCTGCCCTTTGTGGGCCGGGGCGGCAAGCTGCTGGACGACATGCTGGAGGTCATCGACCTGAGCCGGGAGAAGAACGTGTACATTGCCAACATGGTAAAGTGCCGTCCTCCCCAGAACCGGGACCCCCTGAACACCGAGCAGGACGCCTGCATCGGGTATCTGCGCAACCAGGTGGCTCTGATCCGCCCCAAGATCATTGTGTGTCTGGGCCGTATTGCTGCTATGCGGCTCATCAAACCCGACTTCAAGATCACCAAGGAGCACGGCCAGTGGTTTGAAAAGTCGGGAGTGCAGATGATGGCCCTCTTCCACCCGGCGGCCATCCTGCGGGACCCCCGCCGCCGCCCGGAGACCTTTGAGGACCTGAAGCGTCTCCAGGCTAAAATCCAGGAGATCTGCGACCATACCTATTAAAATGTATAAAAACAGGGCGCTGCTGTTGGCAGCGCCCTGTTTTTGTTTTTATTTCATTATCCCCGGGCCACCGCTTCGGCTACCCGGATTCCGTCCACAGCGGCACTCACAATTCCCCCAGCGTACCCAGCTCCCTCACCGCAGGGGTACAACCCCCGCAGGGCGGACTGGTACGTCTCGTCCCGGACGATCCGCACCGGGGAGGACGACCGGCTCTCCACGCCGGTGAGCACTCCGTCCGGACAGGCAAAGCCGTGGAGCTTTCGGTCCAGCACCGGCAGCGCCCCCCGGAGAGTGTCTGTGACATAGTCAGGCAGACAGCCATCCAACTCCGTCCAGGTCACCCCGGGCTGGTAGGTGGGTTGGACTGCTCCCGGCCCCTGGGAGGGACGGCAGGCAAGGAAGTCCTCCACCCGCTGGGTGGGAGCACGGAAGTCCTCGCCGCCCGCCTGGAAGGCCGCCCGCTCCCACTGCTCCTGGAAGCGTACCCCGGCCAGCGGGCCGGAGCCAAAGGCCTGGAAATCCTCCGGTCCAACCCCCACCAGGAATCCACCGTTGATGTTCTCCCCGTCCCGGCTGCGGTAGCTCATGCCGTTGGTCACCAGCTGCCCCGGCTCCGAGGCCGAGGCCACCACATGACCGCCAGGGCACACACAGAAGGTAAAGGCGGAGCGCCCGTTAGGCAGATGACAAGCCAGCTTATAGTCGGTGGGAGGCAGCTTGTCCCAGAAGGGGCCGTACTGGGCCTGGGAGATGAGCTTCTGCTTGTGCTCGATGCGCACCCCGATGGCAAAGCTCTTCTGCTCCATGGGCACCCCCTCCTGCTCCAGCATTCGGAAGGTGTCCCGGGCCGAGTGTCCGGGGGCCAGCACCAGAGCGTCACAGTCCAGGCGGTAGCGGCCCTGGGGCCCCTCCACCCAAACGCCCGAGAGCTGGCCGCCGCTGTGTTCCAGACCGGCCAGGCAGCTGCCAAAGCGCACATCACAGCCCAGAGAGATGAGCTCCTGACGGATGGTTTTCACCACCTGGCGCAAAATATCCGTGCCGATGTGGGGCTTGTGGGACCACTTTACGTCCTCCGGCGCCCCCGCCTGCACCAGAGCATCCATCACCGCGGCGATGCGGGGGTCGTGGGTGCCGGTGGTCAGCTTGCCGTCGGAGAAGGTGCCCGCGCCCCCCTCGCCAAACTGCACGTTGGAGGCCGGGTTCAACATCCCGTCCTTCCAGAACCGCTCCACATCCTTCGTGCGGGTATCCACGTCCTGTCCCCGCTCCAGCACCACGCAGGGGATGCCGTTCCGGGCCAGGAACAGGGCGGCAAACAGCCCCGCCGGTCCCATCCCCACCACCACCGGCATGGCGGCAGAATGGCGCTTCACCTCTGGGAAGGCATAGGACACCGGATGGACCAGGGAGACGTTGCGGGCAGTACAGGCCGCCAGCACCCCGTTCTCCTGCTCCACCGCCACATCCACCGTGTACACATAGTGGACGTTCTGCTTTTTCCGCGCGTCAATGGACTGGCGCACCAGCTGTATTTCTTTGAGCGCGCCGGGCCGTACCCCCAGGGTGCGGGCCGCCTTGCGGCGCAGCTGTTCCAAATCCCCGCCCACAGGCAGGGGAATATTTTGAATGCGTATCATGTTATCACCCGCCCCCAGTGTACCATACCCCCGAGCTTCTTAAAAGGTTGTTTTTTCCTTTCTCACTCGGTTCTGACACAAAAAAATTTTACCAGGAGATATAAGGCATGACTTTTTCGACAAAATATGATACAATATGACAAACCGTCGTTTTTTCCTTTTCCTTCTTTTGGTGTATCTTAACAATTTCTCCATTCCGGTTGGGCCATCTGCCTGTCCCGCAGCCTATCAGACACATGCCGCTCTCCGGAATAAGACGTTCCCATATCTTGTCCACTGCCCCGGACGCCCGGGCTTTTTTTGCTCCACGGCACTTTTTGGGGCGGTTGTGAATTTTTTCTTACCAAAGCAGCCAAAGATAAACAAGGAGGGCATTTTGTGTGTGTGATAACTGCCCATCCATTAGTTTAAAGGAGGACCGACTATGGCCAGGAAAACAGTGGAACGAAACATCTCATATGACGACATACGCCACCTCTACTATGTCAGCATGGATCTGGGGCGGGATGAAAACGGCAAGCGTATCAAGCAATACCGCACCTTCCCCACCCTGGCCGCAGCCCGAAACGGTCTGAAAGAATTCCACGCCACCCGGGAGCAGCCCCAATTTGTCCCCGCCCAGGAGATGACCCTGTCCCAGTGGCTGGAGTATTGGATGGACTCTATCGTGCGCCCCAACCGGGCAGAGACCACCGTGTACGCCTACCAGAAGATCATCGACAACCACATCGACCCCGCCCTGGGGGACACGCCCCTCACCAAGCTCAGCGCCAAGCAGATCCAGGAGTATTACACCACCACCCAGCGGGAGGCCAATCTGTCCTCCAACACCATGCGCCGCCACCACGACCTGCTCTCCAGCGCCCTGCGCTCGGCGGTGCGTCAGGAGATGATCGCCGTCTCCCCCATGAACCGGGTGGAGCCCCCCCGTCCCCGTCCAAAAGAGACCTCCTTCTATGACAACCTGGAGCTCAAACGCCTTTACCAGCTCATCCAGGGCAAGCCCCTGGAGCTGCCGGTGAAGCTGGCGGGCAGTCTGGGGATGCGCCGGGAGGAAATCTGCGGCCTGAAGTGGGACAACGTGGACTTCCAGCGCCGTCTGGTCATCATCCGGGAGGCCCGCACCGCCTACGGGGCCAACATCGTGCAGAAGGAGACGAAAAACCGCGCCTCGGTGCGCACCCTCTATCTGGCCGACGAGCTGTGTCTGCTGCTGGAGCAGGAGCAGAGCCGCCAGGAGGCCCTGCGCTGCCAGGACCCGGACAACTTTAACCCCGAGGGCTACGTGGTGCTGGACCACAAGCATCGTCCCTATTCCCCCAACGCCCTGTCCCTGGCCTTCACCCGCTTTGTGCGCCGGAACAATCTGCCCCGCCTCACCTTCCACGGCCTGCGCCACACCTTTGCCACCATCGCCTCCTGTCAGGGGGCCTCGCTCTTTGACATCGGCAAGGCCCTGGGTCACTCCACCCCCTCCACCACCGGACGCATTTACACCCACCTGGTGGACCGAACCCATGAGGACCTGATGCTCCGGGTGTCCGACGCGCTGAAATAAGGCCCGCCTTCCTCTTGTAAGGCCGCAGGTTTTCTTGTATAGTGTAGGGGAAGAGATTGGAAGGAGTTGATTGTTTGCGCGTCATGGCCATCGACTACGGCGACGCCCATACCGGCGTTGCCATCTCCGACCCCACCGGCTTTCTGGCCGGGGTGACCACCACCATCCACTCCCGCAAGGCGGAGGTGGTGCTCTCGGAACTGGAGCGGCTGGTCAAGGAGCACCAGGTGGACCAGCTGGTCATGGGCTTCCCCCGAAACATGGACGGCACGGAGGGCCCCCGGGCCCAGCTCTACCGGGACTTTGCCGCCCAGGTGGCCCAGGCCACCGGTCTGGAGCCGGTATTATGGGACGAGCGGCGCACCACCGTGGATGCCCACCGCATATTGGCCGAGGGAGGCAAAAATGCGAAGAAGCGGAAGAAAACCGTGGACGCGGTGGCCGCTTCGCTGATTTTAGAGGGATATTTGGATTTCCAGCGGATGAAAAACCGCTGACAGGGAGGTCAACCATGCTGCTCATCAATGTCATCTACACCATGAAGCCCGGTCAGAGGGAGACCTTTTTAAAGGAAGTACAGGCCCAGGGCATCCTGGAGGCGGTACGCCGGGAGGACGGCTACATGCAGTACACCTACTACCTGCCTGTGGAGGAGGATGACACCCTGCTGCTGGTGGAGCGCTGGCGGGACCAGGCTGCCCAGCAGGCCCATCTGGCCACCCCCCACATGGCCGCTCTGGGCAAAATCAAGGAGCATTGCGTGGTCCGTACCCAGATCGTATCCGGCACCGCGGCGGAGTGACCCTTTCGCCCGGTTGAATATTTGTGAGGAGGACATTATATCATGGAGATCAAAACCGTCTGGTCGGTGTACTTCAGCGCCACCGGCACCACCGAAAAGGTGGTCACCACCCTGGCCAAGACCGTGGCCCAGGAGCTGGGAGCTCAGTACCAGGCATTCAGCTTCAACCTGCCCAAGAGCCGGGAGGATGAGCTCACCTTTGGCCCCGACGACCTGGTGGTCATGGGCGTGCCTGTCTACGCCGGCCGTGTGCCCAACCTGCTGCTGCCCTACGTGCGGGACAAGGTGAAGGGCAATGGGACCCTGGCCGTCCCCGTGGTGCTCTACGGCAACCGCAACTTTGACGACGGCCTGATGGAGCTGAAAAACGTCATGCGGGACAACGGCTTTATGCCCGTGGCCGCCGGCGCCTTCGTAGGCGAGCACTCCTTCTCCACCATTCTGGGCGCAGGCCGTCCCGATGCCGACGACATGGCCCTGGTGGACGAGCTGGCCCACAAGGCCGCCGAGAAGGTAAAGGGCCTCACCGAAGTCCCCGCCCAGGCGGTAGAGGTAGAGGGCTGCGACCCCATCCGTCCCTACTACACCCCCCGGGACCGCCACGGCGAGTCCATCAAGGACTTCCTGAAGGCCAAGCCCAAGACCGACCCGGACAAGTGCGTCAAGTGCGGCCTGTGCGCCCGGCTGTGCCCCATGGGCTCCATCGACCCCAATGACGTATCCAACGTGGTGGGCAAGTGCATCAAGTGCTGCGCCTGCGTGAAGAAGTGCCCCAAGGGCGCCAAGTACTTCGACCACGAGGGCTATCTCTACCACCAGCATGAGCTGGAGGACCAGTACGCCGGACGGCGGGCCCCCAGCAAGATCTTCCTGTGAGCGGTTACATACCGGGCCAGGGCGCACCCAGCGCCCTGGCCCTTGCCAAGTCGGAGCTGTGTGAGGCCTGCCATCTCCTCTACCAGCGGGGCTATGTGGCCAGCAACGACGGAAACCTCTCCCTGCGCCTGGACGACGGCCGCTTTCTCATCACCCCCTCCGGGGTGAGCAAGGGCCGCATCACCCCGGAGATGCTGGTGGTGTGCGACGGGGAGGGCCGTGTCTTGGAGGGAGTCCGTCACCCCTCCTCCGAGTCCCCCATGCACTGGGCGGTCTACGCCGCACGCCCCGACGTGGGCGCGGTGGTCCACGCCCATCCGGCCGCCGCCACCGCCTTTGCCGCCTGCCGCCGCCCGCTGGACGTGCCCTACCTCACCGAGGTGGTCAGCGGCCTGGGCCCCATCCCGGTGGCCCCCTACGCCCTACCCTCCACCCCGGAGGTACCGGAAAGCATCCTGCCCTTTGTGGCAGACCACAACGGGGTGCTGCTGGCCAACCACGGGGCCCTCACCTGGGGCACGGACCTGTGGAGCGCCTTTGACCGGATGGAGCAGCTGGAGCACACGGCAAAGATTTATTTGAATATCGCCCTGCTGGGAGACGGCGTCCCCCTGACGGAGCAGCAGGTAGAGGCTATCCGGGGCCTGTCGGAGCGCTACCGTACCCTGGCCGCCCCCTTAAAGAAGGAGGAGTCCCATGGCTGATTTTCCTGAAAATGTCCGCCTTGCTCCCGACGGGACCGGCGTTATCATTCTGGACCAGACCCAGCTGCCCACACGAAGGGTCTTTCTCACCTTGAAAACCCCAGAGGAGATGTACGAGGCCATCCACGCCTTGCGGGTGCGGGGAGCCCCCGCCATCGGGGTGTGCGCAGGCATGTGCCTGTCCGCCCTGGCCCATCAGCGCCCCAATATGGAGCGCCCCGACTTTGACACTTGGCTGCGGGAGCAGGCGGACTACCTGGCCTCCTCCCGGCCCACGGCGGTAAATCTGTCCTGGGCGCTGCGGCGCATGACCGCCCTGCTGGAGCTGCCCCTCCCCCTGCCGGAGCTTCTGGACCAGCTGGAGACGGAGGCCCGGGCTATCCAGGCGGAGGACATCGCCATGTGCGAGAACATCTCCCGCTACGGCCTGTCCCTGCTCCACCCGGGGGACGGGGTGCTCACCCACTGCAACGCCGGGCCCCTGGCCACTTCCTGCTACGGCACCGGACAGGGTCCCCTCCATCTGGCCGCCCGGGAGGGTTTTCCCCTGAAAATTTTTGCCGACGAGACCCGGCCGCTCCTCCAGGGGGCCCGGCTCACCGCCTATGAGCTCCAGCAGGCGGGGGCGGACGTGACCCTCATCTGCGACAACATGGCCTCCCTGGTGATGAAAAACGGCTGGGTCCAGGCCTGCATGGTGGGCTGCGACCGGGTGGCCGCCAACGGGGACACCGCCAACAAGATCGGCACCAGCGGCGTGGCTATTCTGGCCCGCCACTACGGCATTCCCTTCTATGTGCTGGGCCCCACCTCCACCATCGACTTAAACTGTCCCGACGGAGATCACATTCCCATTGAGCAGCGGGATGGGGAGGAGATCCGCTCCCTCTTTTACAAAGAACCCCAGGCCCCGGCGGGGGTGAAGTGCTTCAACCCCGCCTTCGACGTCACCGACCACACCCTCATCACCGCCATCATTACCGAAAAGGGGATCTGCCGTCCCCCCTACACCCAGTCTTTGGCGGCTCTGTTTGAATCATCGTTCAATTTTAGATAGGAGGCTTACTTATGCAGCGCAAACCCTTTGGACAGACCCGGGATGGCCAGGCCGTGGAGGCCATCACCCTAGACAACAGCCAGCTCTCCTGCACCTTCCTCACCTATGGCGCCACCCTGGTGTCTCTGAATGTCCCTGATCCGGAAGGCAAGATGGTGGATGTGGCTCTGGGCTACGACACCTTAGAGGCCTATGAGAGCCAGGACAAGTACCTGGGCGCCACCGTGGGCCGCTACGCCAACCGCATCGCCGCCGGCCGCTTCTCCCTGGATGGAGTGGACTACACCCTGGCCGTCAACGACGGGGACAACCACCTCCACGGCGGCCCCACCGGCTTCTCCCATCGGGTGTGGCAGGCCGAGGAGGTACCGGGTGGTGTGTGCTTCACCTACGAGAGCCAGGACATGGAGGAGGGCTTCCCCGGCGCCCTCACCGCCAAGGTGACCTACACTCTGGAGGGCAGTTCTCTGGTGGCCCACTACCAGGCCACCACCGACCGTCCCACCATCTGCAATCTTACCAACCACACCTACTTTAACCTCAACGGCCACAACAGCGGCTCCATTCTGGACCACGTTCTGGTCCTCCACGCCGCCCACTACACCCCCGTGGTGCCCGGCAGCATCCCCACTGGGAAAATCGAAGAGGTGGCCGGCACCCCCATGGACTTCCTCTATCCCCACACCATCGGCCAGCGCATCGAGCGTCCCTTCCCTCAGCTCCAGCGGTGCGGGGGCTACGACCACAACTGGGTCATTGACGGCCCCATGGGCACCCTGCGCCCCGCTGCCCGGCTGGTGGGCGACAAGAGCGGCATCACCATGGAGGTGGAGACCACCCTGCCTGGCGTTCAGTGCTACGCAGCCAACTTCCTAGAGGGCTGCCCCACCGGCAAGGGCGGGGTCACCTACCACAACCGGGAAGGCGTGTGTCTGGAGACTCAGTTCTATCCCGACAGCCCCAATCACCCCTCCTTCCCCTCCTGCGTACTCCGTCCCGGCGAAGTGTGGGACCACACCACCGTGTTCCGCTTCTCCAAGTAAAATGAGAACCGCCCCCCGGCTATGCCGGGGGGCGGTTCTTGTTTCTTTGATTTATTTACGGCGGCGTCCGCTGTAACGGCCGCGGCGGCTGGCGCTCATGCCGGCGTAGCGGCGGCGCTTGCGGAATACAAAGATCCGCAGCAGCAGCACGACAACGGCCACCACGATCACAATCAGCAGCAGCTTCACCCACCAGTTGGCAAAAAACTTTTCGATGCGATCCAGACGGTAGAGAAGCTCCGAGCGCTCTACCGAGCTGTCGGCCACCAGATCCAGGGTGCCGTACACCTCACCCTGGTAGGTAAGTACCATCGTACCCAGCACCTTTCCCTGCTCGACCGGCGCCTCCACGGTGTCGCTGAAGAGGTTGATCTCCTTCTCCATCTCCTCCACATTCACATCCTTGGGCAGGGTGCGGGCGATGGAGCCCGAGGGCCGCACCATCACCTGGTCGGTCTGGGTGGAGAGGGTGACATTCACCTTGGCCACCACCTCACTGTCCTCCGAAATGACCGTGCGCTTGAAATTATCAAAGCCCCAGTTGAGCAGCTTGATGGTCTCATAGAACTGGCCCTGCTTGACCTCGCCGTTCTCCAGGGTGATCTCTCCCGACCCCATAATGACCGAGATCAGGTAGGTGTCCCCCTGCTTGGCCGTCTCCACCAGGCACTTGCCCGCCTCGTCGGTGCTGCCCGTCTTGCCGCCGGTGCCCGGCCCGTAGAGGTAGTCGGTATAGGTCCAGTTGGAGGTGAGGGCGTTGGAGTTGCGCACGATGCGCTGCTCGCTGAGGTTGGTGGCGGGGATGGTGTAGTTGGGGCTGGTGACGATCTCCTGGAAGAGCTCGTACTCCATGGCCGCCTTCATAAAGCGGGTAATGTCATAGGGCGTGGTGTAGTGGTCCGGATCGTGGAAGCCGTGGGGGTTGGCAAAGTGGGTGTTCTGGCATCCCAGCTCCTTGGCCTTGTCGTTCATCATACCCACGAAGGTATCGATGTCTCCGCCCACCGCCTCGGCCAGGATCTGGGCGGCCTCGTTGGCGGAGGGGAGCAGCAGGCAATAGAGCAGCTGCTCCACCGTCAGCGTCTCTCCCGC
>ENA-UPXC01002386-UPXC01002386.1-human-gut-metagenome-genome-assembly--contig:-NODE-2386-length-22367-cov-5.660162_pt1 | contig 22367 bp, 21 predicted proteins | sample MGYA00250047_ERZ773371 | MGnify/ENA primary metagenome ERZ773371 (study PRJEB29103, sample SAMN06111975) | human gut metagenome | biome: human gut; feature: ankylosing spondylitis patient; material... | reverse complement strand
ATCCCCGAGGACAAGCTGCCCCAGACCCTCACCTCCTACTCCCCCTGCTTCCGCAAGGAGAAGGGCGCCCACGGCATTGAGGAGCGCGGCGTGTACCGCATCCACCAGTTCGAGAAGCAGGAGATGGTAGTCGTCTGTAAGCCTGAGGACTCCATGGACTGGTACGAGAAGATGTGGCGCTACTCCGTGGAGCTGTTCCGCTCCCTGGACATCCCCGTGCGTCAGCTGGAGTGCTGCTCCGGTGACCTGGCCGACCTGAAGGTGAAGTCCTGCGACATCGAGGCCTGGTCCCCCCGCCAGCAGAAGTACTTCGAGGTCTGCTCCTGCTCCAACCTGGGCGACGCCCAGGCCCGCCGCCTGAAGATGCGCGTCAAGGGCGAGAAGGGCACCTACCTGCCCCACACCCTGAACAACACTGTGGTGGCTCCTCCCCGTATGCTCATCGCCTTCCTGGAGAACAACCTCCAGGCCGACGGCACCGTGAAGATCCCCGCCGTGCTCCAGCCCTACATGGGCGGCACCCAGCTGCTGGTCCCCAAGAAATAAGCAAAGAGTTTGGAGGAGCCCCTGCCTTTTGCATCGGCTCCTCCTCTCCCCTCCCCCGCTGCCTGGTCCCGAAGGGCCCACTCTCTTCCGGCCGGGCAGCGGCCAATGATAGAACAAGGAGCTTGTGTGTATGTCTCAGGGAACCAGAAAAAAAGAGCTCTCCCTGCTGAACCTGCTCTTCTGCATCCTGGTGGTGCTCATCCACTGTCTGAGCCAACCGGTCTCCGTGCTGGACCACAACAGCTGGCAATTTGCCCTGGTGCTGTGCGTGCAGCGGCTGGCCTTTGTCTCTGTCCCCGGCTTCTTCTTCCTCAGCGGTCTGAAGCTCACTCTGTTTGCAGACCGGCACCGCAGCCTCATTAAATACTGGCTGGGCCGGGTGCGGACCATTCTTCTCCCCTACATCCTGGCGGTGGCCATCTACTACCTCTACTTCTGGACCCACCACTACTTCCCCTTCTCCCTGGCGGACTTTGGGGGCTATCTGGTGCGGGGCGACCTGTCCAGCCACTTCTACTTTGTGGTGGCCCTGATGCAGTTTGTGGTGCTCACCCCGCTCTTTCTGTGGCTGGCCCGGCGGTTTGATCCGGCCATCCTGCTCCCCTTTGCACTGGGGCTGACCTGGCTGAGTTCCCTGTACCTCCAGCCCATCCTGAGCACCATCCTCCCCGGCGTGGAGTTCCCCTATGGCGACCGAGTGTTCCTGTCCTACCTGGTGTACTACCTGGCAGGCTGCTGCGCGGGCCAGGCCTATCCCAAGTTCCTGGCCCTGCTGGAGCACAACGCCCCGCTGATTGCTGTGCTGGCGGTGGTCTTTGCCGCCTGGGACGCGGGCGCCAGCTGGCTGGGCTTCTCCGGACGGCAGAGCATCCCCTACCTGGAGCTGGTCCACACCCTGTACATTCTCAGCACCATCCTGCTGCTGTTTGTGCTGGCCTCCCGGGACCGCACTCCCCTCTCCCGCTTTTGGGCGGCGGTGGACCGGGCCAGCTACCTCATCTACCTGTACCACTGTCTGGCCATCGTCATCTTTAACGACCAGGTGGTCCGCCTGAATCTCTCGTCGGTGGGGACAGAACTGGTGCTTCGCCTGCTGGTCGTCTATCCGGTAACCATCGGCGGCGCCCTGCTGTGGCAGTGGATGATGAGAGCGCTGCGTCAGCACCTAACCTCCAGCGGCCGCCGGGTCGGCACCCGACTGTAAAGTTCTATATCCTTTTTGTATTATTTTCTTAATAAATTACACTGTTCTCCAGCGAATAGCGGCCTCCCCTCCCCTTCTCCGGGTCATTTTTCCCCTGAAAAACGGCTCCAGAGCAGAATCTGCTCAAAACCCTTGGGGCACAAGGGTTTTGAGCTTCCCATTTTTGGAGGTCCTTCCGCTGCGGTTTGGAGGTTAACATGTCAGACGAAAAACGCCCCGATGAGGACCTGGGCTACACCCCCGCCTCGCCGGTGAAGCGGACCCTGGCCTGGATCGGCCTGAGCTACATGGTCATCATCGTGGCTCTCACCACATACTACTTTTTTACCGGCACCACCTTGGGCAACCTGGGCCCCCTGCTGACGGTGCCCGGACTCATCGGTCTGGGCATCCTGAGTCTGGTGAGCCACCACTCCAGCGGCCGGCCGGGCAAGGTGCCCGCCATCCTTCTGGCGGTGGTGTGCTGGGCGCTGGCTCTGGCCACCCTGCCCATCGGCATCGCCGGACTGCTGAGCAACTTTGGAGGTTGACGCTGTGAAGGACATCATATCTTCCGGCCTGGCGGAGCTGGGCCTTGCCGGTCGGGTTCCGGAGGCGGCTCCGGAGCAGCTGGCGGAATACGGCCGGCTCATGCTGGAAAAAAATCAGGTGATGAACCTCACCGCCATCCGGGAGGAGGACGGAGTAGCCCGGCTGCACATGCTGGACAGCGCCGCTCTGCTCAACTGGGGTGACTTTGAAGGTAAGACGCTGCTGGACGTGGGTACCGGCGCCGGCCTGCCCGGCCTGCCCCTGAAGATCCTGGTCCCCTCCCTCCAGGTCACGCTGCTGGACAGCCTGAACAAGCGGGTGGACTGGCTCAACGAGGTGTGCGCCCAGCTGGGGCTGGAGGGCATCCAGGCCGTCCACGCTCGGGCCGAGGAGCAGGCCCTGGTGAAGGGTTGGCGGGATGGCTTTGACATCGTCACCGCCCGTGCTGTGGCTGAGCTGCGCCTTCTGTGCGAGCTGTGCCTCCCCTTTGTAAAGGTGGGCGGCGTCTTTCTGGCCATGAAGTCGGTGGACAGCCAGGAGGAGCTGGACCAGGCCGCTCACTGCATCAAAATGTTAGGCGGCCGGGTGGAGCCGGTGATGGACTACCCTGTCCCCGGGGCGGGAGTGACCCACCGTCTCATCCCCATCCGCAAGGTGGCTCCCACCCTGAAGGGATACCCCAGAAGATGGGCTAAAATCCAAAAGAATCCTCTTTAATTTTGGATGGATTTGCTTTTTTGTGCTCTTTTTTATTTTTCGATGAAAATTATTTTAATTTGACCATATTTTTTTCAAAAAAATCATTGACGTACCTTGGATTTGTGATAGACTGGAATTGGTGTATAGGAGGAATTTCATGGGAAGCGTAATCGTAGTTACCTCCGGCAAGGGAGGAACGGGAAAAACCTCCATCACCGGCGGCGTAAGCTCCTGCCTGGCTCGGCTGGGTAAGAGCGTGCTGTGTATTGACATGGACATCGGCCTGCGCAATCTGGACATTTCGTTAGGGCTCAGTGACCGGGCCCTGATGGACTTTTCTGACGTAGTCCTTGGTCGCTGCTCCCTGGAAAAGGCGGCGGTGAGCCATCCCGATTTGCCCGGCCTGTCTCTGCTGACCGCCCCTATGTCCTTTACCCCTCAGCTGACCCAGTGGCAGGTTCAGGAGCTGCTGGATCAGGCCCGGAAGCGGTATGATTACATTATGATCGACTCCCCCGCCGGCCTGGGCCAAGGTTTTCAGCTGGCCACCTGTGGGGCCGACCGGGCTCTGGTGGTGTCTACCAACGACGCCTCCTCCCTGCGGGATGCTCAGCGCACCGTGGCCGAGCTGGACCGCCTGGATCAGATCCACCTGGTCATGAACCGCATTCAGCCCAAACTGCTGCGCCAGCTGCGCACCACCATTGACGACGCCATGGACGCCGCGGGCTTGCCCCTGATCGGCGTGGTTCCCGAGGACCCCAGAGTGATTCTCTCGGCCAACCAGGGCCGTCCCCTGATTTTGGGCGGACGACAGGGCGCCGCCAACGCCTGTTTGAATATCGCAAAACGAATCCAGGGCCTTCGCGTGCCCATTATGCGCATTCGCTGACTTTTCTCTTTATCACGATTACAAGGAGGTAACCGCCACCATGAATATTGCAATTATGTGCCATAACCGCAAGCAGGAGCTGATGGTCCAGTTCTGCACCGCCTACTGCGGTATCTTGTCAAAGCACACCGTCTGCGCCACCAACGCCACCGGACGGATGGTGGCGGAGGCCACTGGCCTGCCGGTCAACCTGTTTTTGTCCCACGAGCATGGCGGCATTGAGCAGATCGGCCAGCGCATTATCTATAATGAGATCGATATGGTCCTCTTCTTCAACTCCCCTCAGGACAACTCCATGGATGAGGATGTCATGTATATCGCCCGCCTGTGCGACCAGCACTCCGTGCCTATGGCCACCAACGTGGCCACCGCCGAGCTGCTCATCCACGGCCTGGCCCGGGGTGACCTGGATTGGCGTATCGTTATGAACCCCAACCGGGTTCCTTTCGCCCTGTAAGGCAGAAAGATTGACTTTTTCCCCTATTTTGGGTATCATAGCACCATAACCGCCACGACGGCGCATGAGTAGTCCGGTTACCGCCCGACAGAGAGAAACCCCACGGCTGAAAGGGTTTTAGGGAGATGGCCCGGAGGAAGACGGCGCTACCAGCGGGCCCGGAAACGGGTGCGGTCCCCCCTGCCGCAACACAGGGTCCAAAGGGAACGGGGTCGCCCTGTTCTGAAATTGGGTGGCACCACGAAGCGTATTCTTAGGCGCTCTCGTCCCAATCCCGGGACGAGAGCGTCTACTTTTTTCGGAGAAAAAAGTAGACAAAAAAGCTTTCTGCAAAGCTGCGCTTTGCTTCTGGGGTTCCGCCCTGCGGGGCGGGTTCCTTTCTGTGTCACCAGAAAGGAACCAAAGAGTGACTGGGGGCCGCTTCCGGTGAGCGCCTTCGCGCAGCGGGCGCTCACAGTCATTGCCCCCAGACCCCCATTTACGGAGACGTGTCCCTTTGGATCTTAGGGATTTTCCGGCGGCCTAAGCTTTGACCATGCCCCCTTCTATTCTCGGCCCACTGGGGCCTGTTGCCATCAAAATTTGAAGGCATTGCCACTCTAACGCAAACCGCCTGGTGCCTGCCTACCTGTTTGGTGCGCGGTGGTCGGGCGGACCAGCTGCCACGGCTATGCCAGTGTAGGCGGTGTCCGTACAGCACGGACATTTTCGAATTTTCACTTAGTAGGGGCCTGTGTCCCCGAGGCAAGAAGGGCGCAAAGTCTTGCGTTCGGAGCCGCCGGACGCAAGTGCCAATTTCCCAGGAGGGCGTCCCCCCGTAGCCGGGGGTCCAGGGGGCGAGCCGCCTATGAGCGCCCGCTCCGCGCAGGCGCTCATCGAAGGCGGCCCCCGGGGTCTTTTTGGTTCCTTTTTGGACAAGCAAAAAGGAACACCCGTCCCCTCCCCCGCCCCGCAGGGCGGAATCTTCTCGAAAAATACTCCACAGAAAGGATTTGGATACTGATGAGTAAAATACAACCCCGCACCCTGTCCGGCTTCATGGAGCTTCTCCCTGCCCGGCAGGCCCAGTTTGACCGCATGGTAGAGATCCTGCGGGAGACCTATTCCCTCTACGGCTTTACTCCCCTGGATACCCCCCTCATTGAGGCCAGCGAGGTGCTGCTGGCCAAGGGCGGCGGCGAGACCGAGAAGCAGATCTACCGCTTCATGAAGGGCGACACCGACCTGTCCCTGCGCTTTGACCTCACCGTGCCTCTGGCCAAGTACGTGGCCCTCAATTACGGCAAGTTGACCTTCCCCTTCCGCCGCTTCCAGATCGGCAAAGTATACCGGGGCGAGCGCGCCCAGCGGGGCCGCTTCCGCGAGTTCTACCAGGCCGACATTGACGTGATCGGCGACGGCAAGCTGGACATCTCTAACGAGGCGGAGATCCCCGCCATCATCTACCAGGCCTTTACCCGTCTGGGTCTGAAGCGGTTCCAGATTCGGGTGAACAACCGGAAGATTTTGAACGGCTTCTATGCCATGCTGGGCCTCACCGAGAAGTCCGGCGACATCATGCGCACCGTGGACAAACTGGACAAGATCGGCGCGGAGAAGGTGAAGGCTCTGCTCATGGACGAGGAGATTGGCCTGACCGAGGAGCAGGCCGGCGAGATCCTCACCTTCATCGCCATCACCGGCTCCAACGAGGCGGTGCTCTCCGCTCTGGAGGGCTATCGTGGCCGCAACGAGGTCTTTGACCAGGGCCTGGATGAGCTGAACACCGTGGTCAAGTATCTGGCCGCCTTCGGCGTGCCTCAGAGCCACTTTGCCGTGGACCTGACCATTGCCCGCGGTCTGGACTACTACACCGGCACCGTCTACGAGACCACCATGCTGGACCACCCGGAGATCGGTTCCATCTGTTCCGGCGGCCGCTATGATAACTTGGCGGAATATTATACCGATAAACAACTCCCCGGAGTTGGCATTTCCATCGGTTTGACCCGTCTCTTCTTCGTTTTGGAGGACCAGGGCTACCTGAACGACGCCCTGAACACCGCTCCCGCCGACGTGCTGATTCTGCCCATGACCGACGATCTCTCCCCCGCCATCGCCCTGGCCACCACCCTGCGCCAGGCCGGTATCCGCACTCAGATCCACGCCGAGCAGAAGAAGTTCAAGCAGAAGATCTCCTATGCCGACAAGCTGTCCATCCCCTACGCCGTGTTCCTGGGCGAGGACGAGATCTCTTCCGGCGTGTGCGCCGTGAAGGACCTGGCCTCCGGCGAGCAGGTAAAGCTGGCCCCCGCCGAGGCGGTTGCCCACATCCAGGCGGGCCTGGACAAGCTGAACCAGGGTAAGCCCATCCTGGACAAGGGAGAGTAATCTCTCCCCTATCGTGGAGGCGAAGCGAAGCTTCGCGGGAAGTTCTTTGCCAAGCTTTCTTGCAAGAAAGCGGAGAGGTGAGTCATTATGAGGAAGAAAACCCCCATCCTGCTTGCCCTTTGCGTTCTGTGCGTGCTGCTGGTTTGGTACCTGTGGCCGCGCAGCCTTTCAGACACCTTCCCCAGCTTTTCCAAAGCCGATTCTGTCACCCACTGCTCTGCCACTCTGGTCCCCAGTGATCCGGGTTCCGGTCTGAGCACCCGGCAGGTTGAGCTAGCGACCGATTCCCAGGAATATCAGCAGCTGGTGGAGCTGCTGACTTCCACCCGCTACCTCCGCAACCCGACCGACTTGGTGCGGCTGGGTCAGGCCTCCTCCACCCAGTCCATTACCCTGGAGGCCTACACCGCCACCATCTCCTTCTATCAGGGGGAGACTATCTCCTCCATCACGCTTTATGGTTCCCAGGTGGTGACTGAGGGCGGCTCGGATACCCGCAGCTACTTCCCCCTGGCAGGCCGCGACTTCCAAACGCAAGTGGTTCAGTTCTTACAGGACTGCCCCAATGCCACCGACGTCACATCTGCATCCCGCTCCTGAGTGAGAGTAACCTCCCCCTATCGCAGAGGCGAAGCGAAGCTTCGCAGAAAGCTTTTTTGCCTACTTTTTTCTCGAAAAAAGTATGGCTTTCTTTCAAGAAAGCGTGAAAAGGAGGCTCCGCCATGAAAGCTCAAGCAAAGCAGCTGCTGATTGCCCTCTTGGTCATCGCCGCCATAGCGCTGGCCGCCGTTCTGAGGTTCCGGTGGCTGGACCGCCCCAGAGAATTTTCTTCGCTCCTCCCCTTCCCTCTTTCTGAGATCACTTACTGCTCTGCCTATCTGGAATATGGATCGCCGGATAGCACCTCTGTCACCCTATCCCCGGAGCAGACCCAGCAGCTTCTGGACATGCTTTCCCAACCCACGTATCACTGGGTGGGCTTTGCGAATGGCCTTGCCGATCAAGAGTATCCTCTGCTCCGCATCTATTTCCAAATCACTGGTTCTGAGCGTTGCGCGCTGATGCTCAACGGAGAAAATATGCTGGTCAATGTCCCCACTGATAAGAGCGACTGCAATCTCTACCGCATGGAGGAAGACAGCCGGGCCCACCACGCGGCCCTGACCGCCTTTTTGGAGGACTGCCTGACACAAAATGAGGCATAGTTCCGGAGGACAGCCGATGAAAAAAATCATCAAACGGATCCTGATTCTCCTTGTGGCCCTGCTGGTAGGGGGTATCCTGTGGTACACCCGGCCAGTGAGCTTCTGGGAGGCCACAGGCATGGACCGGAACCAGATCACCAGCGCGTCGGGTATTGCCATCGAGAGCGGTATCACCGCTGGAAATCTCAGTCAACAGACCTGGTCTATGGATGGTCTGACTCCCGGCCAGGAGGACTATGAGGCCCTGGTAGAACTGCTGGAGGACACCACCTGCCGCGCCAGCCTGCGAAACCTCTTGCCCCCGGCCTCCTCTTATTCCTCTGACCCTAAGACCGCTCAGGTCGCCTTTGCCCTGGGAGACCAGCTGGTAACAATAAATGCCTACCACACTGGACAGGTGCTGATCTCCTTCCCCGGACACAGCCGCATTCTGGTCTTTTCCGTCTCCCCCAGGGAGCTGAACGAGACCTTGGCTGACTTCATCCAACAGCGGGGCGTATCAGATCATTCCTAGTGTTTTTCCTGTTTTTTCAAAACAGTTTGCTATTTTCTAATTTAATAATACAAAATGGAGTTGATTTATCATGGATAACTTGCAGAATTTCCACCGCACCAACTACTGCGGCGAGCTGCGCCTGAGCGACGCGGGCAAGACCGTGTCCGTGTGCGGCTGGGTCCAGCGTCAGCGCGACCTGGGCGGCCTGATCTTTGTGGACCTGCGTGACCGCACCGGTCTGGTCCAGCTGTCCTTCGACGACAGCACCGACAAGGCCATCTTTGAGAAGGCCTCCACCCTGCGCTCTGAGTACGTCATTGCCGCCACCGGTCTGGTGCGGGAGCGCGAGAGCAAGACCAACAAGATCGCCACCGGCGACATCGAGATCTATGTCTCCGAGCTGCGCCTGCTGGCCAAGGCCGAGACTCCTCCCTTTGAGATCGTGGAGAACTCCAAGGCCAACGACATGCTGCGCCTGAAGTACCGCTATCTGGACCTGCGCCGCCCCGACATGCAGCACGCCATCGCCACCCGCCACAAGGTCACCAAGATCTGCCGGGACTACTTTGACGAGCAGGGCTTCCTGGAGATCGAGACCCCCATGCTCACCAAGTCCACCCCCGAGGGCGCCCGGGACTATCTGGTTCCCTCCCGCGTCCACCCCGGCAAGTTCTATGCTCTGCCCCAGTCCCCCCAGCAGTACAAGCAGCTGCTGATGCTGTCCGGCTTTGACCGCTATATGCAGATCGCCCGCTGCTTCCGTGACGAGGATCTGCGTGCCGACCGTCAGCCAGAGTTCACCCAGATCGACCTGGAGATGTCCTTCGTCAACGAGGATGACGTGATGGAGATCCAGGAGGGCTTCCTGAAGCGGGTCTTCAAGGAGGTTCTGGACGTGGACGTGCAGACCCCCTTCCTGCGCATGCCCTGGCGTGAGGCTATGGACCGCTTTGGCTCCGACAAGCCCGACCTGCGCTTCGGCTTTGAGCTGAAGGACATCAGCGATATCGTGAAGGACTGCGGCTTCGGCGTGTTCTCCGGCGCGGTCCAGGGCGGCGGCTCTGTGCGCCTCATTAACGTGAACGGCCACGCCGCCGACTTCCCCCGCAAAAAGATCGACAAGCTGGGCGAGTTCGTGAAGACCTACAAGGCCAAGGGCCTGGCCTGGACCCGGATGCACGACGGCCAGGTGACCTCCTCCTACCAGAAGTTCCTCACCGAGGAGGAGAACAAGGCCATTCTGGAGCGCGCCGGCGCCAAGGACGGGGACCTGATCCTCATCGTGGGCGACGTGAAGGACGAGGTCGTCTTTGCCGCTCTGGGCGCTCTGCGCTGCGAGTGCGCCAAGCAGCTGGGTCTGCTGGACCCCAAGGACTTCAAGTTCCTGTGGGTCACCGAGTTCCCCATGTTCGAGTACAGCGAGGAGGAGGGCCGCTATGTGGCCATGCACCACCCGTTTACCGCCCCCATGGACGAGGACCTGGACAAGCTGGAGACCGACAAGAAGAACTGCCGCGCCAAGGCCTACGACATCGTGCTCAACGGCACCGAGCTGGGCGGCGGCTCCATCCGTATCTCCGTGCCTGAGACCCAGCAGGCCATGTTCCGTGCCCTGGGCTTCAGCGACGAGGACGCCCAGGAGCGCTTCGGCCACCTGATTAACGCCTTTAAGTTTGGTGCGCCCCCCCACGGCGGCCTGGCCTACGGCCTGGACCGTCTGTGCATGCTGATGGCCGGCGCTGAGTCCATCCGCGACGTCATCGCCTTCCCCAAGGTGCAGAACGCCAGCGAGCCCATGACCAACTGCCCCGACTTCGTGGATGATAAACAATTGGACGACCTGAGCCTGGCTGTTACCCGCCGCGAGGAAGCTGAGCCCGAGGCCTAACCTTCTTTTTTCGAGAAAAAAGAAGGCAAAAAAGCGTTATGCAAAACTTCGTTTTGCCTCTGCGCCCGTCATAAAAAACTGTGGTGGGAGCGACATGTTACGTCGCTCCTACCTTTTTTGTTCTTCCTCCCTTCCCGGAACATGGGCAGGGCTTTCCGCTTTGTTCTTATCAGTACTTTTTCCTTCTAATTGCGGTCAAAGGTTGGGATTATTTCTTTAAGACCCACTTAAATCGCCCAAAAAAATTGACAAAATCACAACTTAGTGGTATAGTACGTAAGATATCAGGTAAAAGTCTGTAAGAAAGTGTGGAGAAAACCGCCCCGGTTACCGGACGCGTTTGCCTCCGCGCTGTTTTTTCAGGAGGAAGCTATGAAAAAAGCACTGATCGTTTTTCTGTGCGTGCTTTTGACCGGCTGCGCCCCCACCCCGGGCACAGGTTCCCAATCCACTGGCTCTCAAAGCACGCCCCAGGATTCCAGCGTCCAGTCCTCCGACAGCTCCAGCCAGGATAGCTCTTCTGGCACACCGGACGCATCCCAGGACCCGGAGGACCCCCCCTCACAGACAGACCCCGGCACCCATTCCAGCTCCACGGAAAATCAGGACCAGATCATTGAGGAGCTGCTCTCCGCCATGACGGTGGAGGAAAAGGTGGGCCAGATGTTCTTTGTCCGCTGCCCCGATACCGGTGCGGCAGAGGCGGTGTCTGAGTACAAGCTGGGCGGGTACATTCTCTTCGGTCGGGATTTTAAAAACAAGACCGCCGAGCAGGTCCGCAACGACATCAGCTCCTACCAGAGCGCTGCCGGCGTACCTCTGCTCATCGGCACTGACGAGGAGGGCGGCACGGTGGTCCGGGCCAGCTCCAACCCCAATCTTTTCCCTCACTCCGGTCTCTCTCCCCAGGACCTCTTTGCCCAGGGCGGCATGGACGCCATCATTCAGGATGCCCGGCAGAAGAGCGTGACGCTGCTGGATCTGGGCGTCAACGTGAACCTGGCTCCAGTGGCCGATGTGTCCACCGATTCCAACGACTTTATCTATGACCGTGCCTTCGGCCAGGACGCCCAGGCTACGGCGGAATACGTGTCCAACGTGGTTAAGACTATGGACGCTCAGGGCATTGGCTCTGTCCTCAAGCACTTCCCCGGCTACGGGAACAATGTGGATACTCACACCGGCGTAGCCATTGACGAGCGGCCCTACGAGACCTTCCAGACCAGCGATTATCTTCCCTTTACCGCCGGTATCCAGGCCGGAGCCGACGCGGTACTGGTCAGCCACAATGTGATGACCTGTGTGGATGATCAGCTGCCCGCCTCCCTCTCTCCTGCCGTCCACAAGGAGCTGCGGGAGACTCTGGGCTTCCAGGGCGTGATCATGACCGACGACCTGGCCATGGATGCGGTAGCCGCTTACGCCGGCGACCAGTCCCCCGCTGTGATGGCGGTAAAGGCCGGCAATGATATGATTGTCACCACCGACTTCCAGACTCAGATTCCTGAGGTAATTCAGGCCGTGAAGAGCGGCGAGATCGACGAGGAGCAGATTGATCAGTCTGTGACCCGGGTGCTGAAGTGGAAGTATGATCTGGGCCTTTTGGGGCACTGATTTTATGGATTTAAAACCATCTTACCGGGAAACTGGTAAGGTGGTTTTTTTGTTCGTTCCGCCCTGCGGGGTTTAAGAAGCGATGTAACTTTCTGAGTGATCAGAAAGTCACCAAAGAATCGCCGGGAACCGCCTTCGATGAGCACGTTGCCTGCGGCCGTGCTCATAGGCGGCTTGTCCCCGGACCCCTGGTTACGGGGGCGGGTCACTTTGGTTTGTCCATAATTTCCGGCGGCCTAAGTTTTGACTGTGCACCCCTCTATTCTCGGGCCACTGGGCCCTTCTTCCATCAAAATTAAAAGTTTTTTGGATTTTAACACGGACCGCCTGGTGCCTGCCTACCTGTTTGGTGCGGTGGTGGTCGTATAAGCGCGCGCAACAACTGCCCAGCTGCCACGGTTATGCCGGAGTAGGCGGTGCTCGTATAGCGCAGACACTTAATCGTGGTCCCCGCCAAAGCCCAGCGAAGCGGGTTTGGTGGGGAGAGGAGGAGCAAGAAAGCGACATGACGGATGCCCATGCTTGGGCGTCCGGAATAGAGCGGACTTTGCGACGACGAAGGGGCCCGTGCCCCCGAGGCAAGAAGGACGGTCCGGCCTGGTTTTGCCCGCCGGATGAAAAGACCTATTTCCCAGGAGTGCGTCTCCCGTAACCGGGGGTCCAGGGGGTGGGCTGACTATGAGCGCAAGCACAGGCGCAGCGCTCGTCGGAAGCGCACCCCCTGGCGCATCTTTGGTTACTTTCTGTGCGCTCAGAAAGTAACACTCGTTTTCTATCAAAAATAAAATTATCCACATTCTATCCGAAAAATGTGGATAAAAAATCCGGGACTCTGTGAAAACAGAGTCCCGGATGTGCTTATGGATGGTTTTTACCGGCCGTTGGGGGCGTAAGCCACCACAGTACGGCGGTTGGGCTCCACACCAGTGGAGTAAGTTGTGACATTGGGATAGTCCTGCAGCGCGGCATGAATCACATGGCGCTCGTAGGCGTTCATGGGCTCCAGGGTCATGTTCTTGCGATACTTGACCACCTTGCCCGCCACCTTCACGGCCAGGCGCTGGAGGGACTCCTCCCGCTTGGCCCGGTAGCCCTCGGCGTCGATGTGAATGCGCACCCGCTTGGACTGGCCCCGGTTCACGGAATAGTTGGTCAGCTGCTGGATGGCGTCCAGAGTCTCGCCCCGGCGGCCGATGATGGCGCCCAGGCCGTGGCCCTGGAGAATGACCTTATAGCCGGTCTCGCTGCGGTAGATGTCAGGAGTGGCCTGCACGTTCAGGTGCTCCATCAGGCCCTCCAGGAACTCCCGGATCTTCATGGCCTTGGGGTCGTCCTCGGCGGCGGGCTCCAGCTCCGCCACAGGGGCGGGGGCGGGCTTCTCCTCCTTACCAATCAGTACCTCATCCCCGGGCTGCAGGGTGTTCTTCTCCTCCTGCTGGGGGGCGGGCTGGGGCACAGGCTTGGGCTCCGCCTTGGGGGCGGGAGCGGCCTTGGGAGCCTCCTGAACCGGCTTGGGCTCCTCAACAGGAGCCTTCACAGGCTCAGCGGCGGGAGTCTCATCTTCCTCCCCAGGAACTTCATAGCTGACACGGACCTTGGCGGGGTTGCCGCCGAAACCCAGGAAACCGGACTTGGCCCGCTCGATGACCTCCACGGACACGTCGTCCCGGTCCAGACCCAGCTGGAACAGGGCGGCGGCGATGGCGTCCTCCTCGGACCGGCCGGTGGTCTCGATCCACTTACGCATAATCAGACACCCTCCTTCTTGTCATCCTCGTCCTGGGGCTGCTCCTGGACTTCCTCCACCGTCTCAGCGGCTTGGGTGTCCTCAGCGGTCTCAGGGGCGGCCTCGTTCTCGGGCTGCTCCTGCTCGGGGGCGGGGATCTCGGGGGCGGGCTGCTGGACAGTCTGGACGTCCTGCTGGACCTCCTGCTTGTCCTCCGGCTGCTCCTTCTTCTTGTTCTTCTTATTCTTGCTTCGGATCTTCTCGTCCTCCGCCGCCTTCTGAGCGGCGATCAGGTCGCTGGGGTCCACATAGGGAGTCACCCCGCCGAAGCGGTTGGGGTCGTAAGCACGGCCGCGGGCGTAGGCACGGATGCCGATGCGGCTGTCTTCCTTGTTGATGCTGGGGCCGGCATCCTCGTCCTTCTTGACGGCCTTCTTCTTGCCCCGGTTCTTCTTCTCTTCCTCCAGACGGCGCTGACGCTCCAGACGAGCCTCTTCCTTGCGCCGCTTCTCCTCTTCCTTCTCCTCCAGCTCGCGCTGAGCGGCGGCGGCCTGAGCGGCCTCATAGTCCTTCTTCAGCAGCTTGCCGCAGATGATCTCCTGGAAGATGGAGAAGAAATACTGGGCGATCCAGTAGATGGACAGACCGGCGGGCACGGTAAAGCCGATCCACAGGGACATCAGGGGCATCATGATCATCATGGTGCGGTTGGTCTTGGCAGTGGTCTCGTCCTGGACCTGATTGCGGTTCATCTGGTTGGTCTTCAGGCTCACCTGCATGGACAGCAGGGACACGCCCACCGACACCAGGGGCAGCAGGAACAGACCCACGGAGCTCCAGCTGATTCCGCCCTGCCAGAACTGCCAGTTAGGGATGGCGGCCAGGTTAATGCCAAGGAACTGGAAGTCCATAGCAAACACCTTGCTGCCCGCCTCACCCAGGGCGGCCTGGACCTGAGAGAGCACCTCGGGGGAGCTCAGGGCGTTGGCCATGGCGATCTGGGGATATGCCCCCGTGGTGGTCAGGCCGGTGATCTCCGCCACAATTTTAACCTGGTCGGCATTCAGGTCCATGAAGTAGGTCAGGGGCTCACGGATGATATAGAACAGGGGAATCAGCACGAACAGGGGCAGGAAGGACCACAGGCAGCCGCCCATGGGGTTGACCTTCTCCCGCTCGTACAGCTTCTGGATCTCCATGTTGTAGCGTTCCCGGTCCTTGCCGTACTGCTTTTGCAGCTGCTGCATCTTGCCGGAGAGCAGATTCATCTTGATCATGCTCTTCTTACCCTTCAGGGACAGGGGGAACAGGATCAGCTTTACCACCAGGGCAAAGAGCATCAGGGCCACGGCATAGCCGAAGTAGTTATAGAAAAACAACAGCAGCCAGGCAAAGGGTTTCAGAATAATACCCACAATGGTACCTCCACATATTTAGTTGGTTCCGGCGTGTCTACGGTACGGGGTCGTACTCGATGGACTTCTGCCGGTGAAAGGGATTGCACCGCAGAATGCGGCGCAATGCCAGCCAGCCCCCCTTCCACGCTCCATACTTCTCCACCGCCTCCAGGGCATAAGCCGAGCAGGTGGGAATAAAGCGGCAGCATGGGGGGCGCAGAGGCGAAATTTCCCGCTGATAAAATCGGATCAGCCATAAAAAGAGCTTTTTCATTTGGATTCTGACTTGGCTCCCTCCTGGGGACGGACCAGCTCCAGCTTTCGCATCAGCTGCAAAAAGCTGCGCTCCAGATCGTGGTAGCGGCCGTAGATCACCCGGGCGCGGGCTACCACCACAATGTCGTAGCCAGGCATCAGCCGGGCCTCATTGGTGCGGTACAGCTCCCGGATTCTCCGGCGGGCCCGGTTGCGCTTGACGGCGTTGCCCAGCTTCACGCCTGTCGTAATGCCAAGGCGGCTGATGGGCCGGTTGGTCTTACGGCAATAGATGGCAAAATAGGGCGACACCGCGCTGCGGCCCTTGTTGTACAGGCGGCGGAATTCATGATTTTGTTTTAGCGCAATGGTATGCTTCATCAATTCCCCCCGCTTTCTTGAAAGAAAGCTCCTACTTTTCTCGAGAGAAAAGTAGGCAAAAGAGCTTTTTGCGAAGCTCCGCTTCGCTTCTGCCCTTTCCTGTCAAATCCAAATGTTTTCCCTTAAGACAGGACAAAAAAACACAAAAAGTCCCGCATCGTTTGGTGTACGGAAAAGTGAAACCGGGCAGGCTTGTCCCTCAAAATTGAGGGGGGGCGGTCTGTCATGCTGCGGATTGGACGCGCTGCCGGGTCGATAACTCCGACGACTTCGCCGCCAAACAGAACCCGCTTTGCGGTTTCTTGGTTTGCCGGCATCCGCTCTGTCGTTATCTCCCCTGCGCGTCTATCTTCGCACTTCGGTCTGTCATGCTTCGGCGGCTGCGCGACGCGCGGCTTCCCTCCGTCTCGGGCGCAAAACAGTGCCGCTTTCGCGGCCCTTCGGTTTTTTGCCCTCGCTCCGGTCCATCCGCGCTGCTCCGCACGCCTCCGCATTTCGCTGTATGCACCGCAGGGGCGGGGGAATCATTCCCACGCCCCTAAATATGCGTTTCTGAATTGTGTCCTTCTGCCATATCGCATAGGAAGATCCGATGTGCCTTTGCTTTACGTCTCAGGCAAAAACGGGATCTGTCCAGCCCACGGATCAGTGGGTCAGACGAGCGCGGCCCTTCGCACGACGGCGAGCCAGAACCTTGCGGCCATTGCGGGTGGCCATACGCTTACGGAAGCCGTGCTCCTTGGAACGCTGGCGCTTCTTGGGCTGATAGGTACGAAGCATGGGGGACACCTCCTCACTTGAATTCAAGCCGGCATCACCGGCCCAACAACAGCCGTTTCCGGCTGCGGTCTGCATGTCAAAACTGGGCCTGCGGGAGATACAAAACCATCCCCGGGCATATCCAGTACGGATTATTATAGACGAAAGTTTTTCTCCTTGTCAACTATTTTCTTTTCCTTTTTCCATCTTTTTTCCTTTCCCCCGGAAAAAACACAACATCTTGTGTTCATATTGCTACCTGCCCCATTCCTGGAAAAAATCACCCATACTATTAAAATAAAAAATACCCCGGAAAACCAGGGGGAACGCCTTGCGGCAGGGTGGTTTTTTTGCTATAATGACGATGACGAATTGCGCCCATTTTTTGATTGCGTCCGGAAAACAAACACCAAATGGGTCCCCTGCCAAGTTCGGGCCGGCAGGGACCCCATTTTCTTTTTCCCCGCTTTCTTTCTCAGGGCCAGGCCCTGTATTTCGGAGCTGCCGTTTTCATGCCCCCGGCGCTCTTGTTCAAGGAGGTTTTTCCATGAATCCTGCCGCTGACGTCTGGGCAAAGGTTTTGACCCTCATGCAGCCGGAGATGACCGCCACCACCATCAACACCTGGTTTGACGACGCCACTGCCGTGGCTCTGGAGGACGACCGCTTTGTCCTCTACTCCCCCACCCGGTTCAAGCGGGATATCATTGCCACCCGGTACGTCTCCAAGATCCAAAATGCCCTGCGGGAGCTGTTTTCCGCGGACATGGAAGTGGTGGTTCTGACGGAGGAGGAGCTGAATCAGTACCAACAGCCCACTCAAAAAAATGATTTCTTCCCTGGGACAGAGGAGTACACCTTCGAGCGGTTCGTGGTGGGCTCCTCCAATAAGTTTGCCCATGCGGCCGCCCGGGCAGTAGCCGACAACCCCGGCCAGAGCTACAACCCCTTGTTTATCTACGGCGAGTCCGGCCTGGGCAAAACCCACTTGCTCTACGCCATCGCCCACACCATCCATAAGAACCACCCGGAGTACAAGGTGGTCTACATCAAGGGAGACACCTTCACCAATGAGCTCATTCAGGCCATCCGGGAGGGCCGCAACGCGGAATTCCGGGAGAAGTACCGTGGCGCCGACGTGTTCCTCATGGACGACGTGCAGTTTATCGCCGGCCGTGACTCCACCCAGGAGGAGATGTTCCATACCTTCAACACCCTCTATGAGCTGAAAAAGCAGATCGTCTTCACCTCCGACCGTCCCCCCAAGGAGATGCTGCGCCTGGAGGATCGACTCAAGACCCGGTTCGAGTGGGGCCTGCTGGCTGATATCCAGCCCCCGGACTACGAAACCCGTATGGCCATCATCAAAAACAAGGCGGTACGTATGGGTGTGGAGCTGCCCGAATTCCTGCTCCAGCTCATTGCCGAGAACATCACCGCCAACGTGCGGCAGATCGAGGGCACCGTTAACAAGATCATGGCCTATCAGCAGCTCATGGGCGACTCGGTGGATAAGGACACCGTGGTCCGGGCCGTCAAAGACATGTTCAAGGAGAAATCGGACATCGTGCCCACCGCCGACGTCATCATCGACGAGGTGTGTAAGTTTTATAACATCGAGCCCGCCACCCTCCGTGGCCAGGGCCGTGCCAAGGATATCTCTCTGGCCCGCCAGATCGCCATGTATCAGATCCGCCGCATGACCAACCTCTCTTTGAAGGAGATCGGCAAGGAGTTTGACAACCGGGACCACACCACGGTGCTGCACTCCATTGAGCGGATTGAGGATTTGGTGAAAACTGACCCGGAGAAGGCGGAGATTATTAAGGATATTACGTCAAATATCAATATCCGTTACGAATAAAACGAATGTTACTTTGCCCGCGGCGGCAAAGTAACCAAACCGCCGCCGGGGGACGGCTCCGATGAGCGCCTTCGCGCAGCGGGCGCTCATAGTCACCTTTCCCCCGGTCCCCCTTTTACGAAGGCGGGCAACTTTGGGCTTTGGGTAACTTCCGGCGGCCTAAGCTTTGACCGTGCTTTCTCCTACTCTCGGCCCACTGGGGCCTTTTACAATCAAAATTTGAAGGCATCTATATTCTAACGCACACCGCCTGGTGCCTGCCTACCTGTTTGGTGCGGCGGCGATCGAGCGGGAAGTCCGCTCACATCCAGCCACGGACCAGCTGCCACGGCTTTGCCGGAGTAGGCGGTGTCCGTATAACGCGGACACTTTCAAACTTCACACCGGGCAGGGCCCTGTGGCCCGGGGCAAGAAGGATGCAAGATCTTGTGTTCGGAGCCGCCGGATGAAAGTGCCAATTTCCCAGGAGGGCGTCTCCCGTAATCGGGGGCTTGGGGGTAAGCCGCCTATGAGCGCCCGCTCCGCGTAGGCGCTCATCGAAGGCGACCCCCAGCGATTCTTTGGTTACTTTCTGATCGTTCAGAAAGTAACACCGCCTCTCCCCCGCCCCGCAGGGCGGAACCCTCTCTTTTTCCAGCATAATTGAATATTGATTGCATAAGTATTCATTTTATATACGCATAGTATCGAAAATCCCAGGCCGAACTGCATCTTGGTTATCCACACTTAAATGTGGATAACTTGGTGTATGTTGTGGAAAACTCCCGTGGGCACCACTATCTGTGGAAAGGGGCCAAATTTCTTCCCCACCCCCTGTGGATACGCTTTCCCTTGTGCCAGTAAGGCTGGAGGCGTTTTTCCACATTTTTTCCCCCTACGGGCTACTATTACGAAAATTAATCCTCTCCTCTCTTCAGAGAGAGCGGGGAGGAGCGACGCGAAGGAGGCAAACCCATGAAATTTTCCTGTGAAAAGGCACTGCTCACAGCGGCAGTATCCATTGCATCAAGAGCAGTTGCAGCGAAAAGCTCCATCCCCGCCATGGAGGGAATCCTGATCGAAGCCGATACTCGACTTCGCCTCACCGGCTATAATTTGGAGACCGGTATTCAGGCCACCGTCCCCGCCGAGATCAAACAGCCCGGCTCTTTGGTGCTTTCTGCCCGCCTTTTTGGTGAAATTATTCGGAAAATGCCCGATGATGTGGTGGTTTTCACCTCTAAAGATTACATGGTCAACATCAAGTGCGGCATGAGCGAATTCAATATTTTAGGTACCGACCCCGAGGAGTTCCCCGAGCTGCCCACCGTGGACCAGCAGAATTCTATCACTCTGGAGCAGTCCGCCCTGCGCTCCATGATTGCACAGACCCTGTTTGCCGTCAGCGATAACGAGAGCCGCCCCGTCCACACCGGTTCCCTGTTTGAGGTGGACCACAACGATTTGACTGTGGTGTCCGTGGACGGCTACCGCTTGGCTCTGCGCCGGGAGAAGGCCGATAAAATTGAAGGATCGGAACAGTTTTCTTTCGTAGTGCCCGGCTCTGCCCTGAGTGAGGTGGAGAAGATCTGCTCCGGAGAGGGCCCTGTTACGGTAAACCAAGGTGCCCGCCACATCCTGTTCCAGGCCGGGGACACCGTGCTGGTCTGCCGCCGGCTGGAGGGCGAGTTCCTCCCCTACCGCAACGCCATTCCCCGGAACAACCCCATCCACATCCAGTGCGACACCCGCACCCTCCTCTCCTCCATTGAGCGTGTCTCTCTGATTATTAGTGAGAAGCTGAAAAGCCCCCTGCGCTGCGTGTTTGGGGACGGCGTGGTAGATATTACCACCAAGACTGCCATCGGCGACGCCGCCGACCAGTGCCCCGTGGATGGAGACGGCCAGGGTCTGGAGATCGGATTCAATAATAAGTATTTGATGGATGCCCTGAAGGCTGCCCCGGCGGATAAGCTGCGCCTGGAGTTCTCCTCCAGTGTGGCTCCCTGTGTCATCCTGCCCGCCGAGGGGGAGGAGAACTTTGTCTACATGGTGCTGCCTGTCCGCCTGAAGGCCAACTAAATTCCTTTTTTCGAGAAAAAAGGAATCAAAAAAGCTTTCTGCAAAGCTCCGCTTTGCTTCTGGGGTTGCCGCCCGGCGGGGCGGCTTCCACAAATGAAAAGATTTGAGACGATAGTTCGTTTTTGAAAATAAGGAGTGACTATGGAAAAAGAGACTGTCCAGATCCGCACGGAGTTTATTAAGCTCCAGGATCTGCTGAAATTTGCCGGAGCGGTAGAGACCGGCGGCGACGCGAAACTGATTATTCAGGAGGGCCGGGTCAAGGTGAACGGGGAGACCTGCACCATGCGGGGCAAGAAGATGCGCCCCGGCGACGTGGCCTGCATTGACGACGAGCTGGAGCTGACCGTCCAATGAAGTTAAACCGGCTGGAGCTGGACTTTTTCCGCAACTATTCCCACGTGGAGGCCACCTTTCACCCCCGGGTGAATTTGATCTACGGGGATAACGCCCAGGGAAAGACCAATCTGCTGGAGGCCATCGCCTACCTCTCCTCTGCCCGGTCCCACCGGGCCCGGTATGACCGGGAGCTTATCATGTTAAATGAGCCCCAGGGGTACATCAAGGGGGAGGTGGACAGCCGGGAGCGCACCTTTATCCTGGAGGCCAAGCTCAACCGGGGCAAAACCCGGCAGCTCTGGTCCAACGGTCTGCGGCTGAAAACCGCTGGGGAGCTGGCGGGGATTTTGACCACCGTCCTCTTCTGTCCTGAGGATCTCTACCTCATCCGGGAGGGGGCCGCCGCCCGGCGGCGCTTTTTGGACGGGGCTATCTGTCAGCTGCGGCCCAGGTATGCCCAGGCATTGGCGGAATATAACCGCCTCTACGAGCATAAGACCCGGATTTTGCGGGACTGGCAGGAAAATCCCTCCCTACTGGATACCTTGGATGACTTTAATCTCCGCATGGCCCAGTTTGGAGCCCGGATCATCCACTACCGGGCCCACTTTGTCCGGCGGCTGGGGGAACAGGCCCCCGCCATCCACGCCGACTTTTCCGGCGGACGGGAGCAGTTGGGCCTGCGGTATGAGACGGTGTCCACCGTTCAGGACCCCCTGGGCAGCGTGCAGGACATTTTTGAAAGCCTGATGCGCCACCAGGAGAGCCACCGCCGTGCCGAACTGGACAGCCGCCAGTGTCTCAGCGGTCCCCACAAGGACGATCTGGTGGTGGAGCTGGACGGCCAGAGCGCGAAGCAGTTTGGCTCCCAGGGCCAGACCCGAACGGCGGCCCTGTCCCTAAAGCTGGCTCAGCGGGAAATTTTTCAGCAGGAGACCGGCGAGTGGCCCGTGCTGCTGCTGGACGATGTGCTGTCTGAATTGGACGGAAAACGGCAATCCTTTGTATTGAACCGCATCCAGGGCGGTCAGGTGTTTATCACCTGCTGTGAGCCGGAAAAATTGGACGGCCTGGAGCGGGGCAAGAGCTTTCAGATCCAGGGAGGCACCATTCTCTCCCAGCGGTCGGTGTAAAGGAGGCGGCAGGATGCCCATTGTCATCGGAATTTTCTTTCTGCTGCCTCTGTTTTTGGGAGCAGTGCTGGAATATCTGTGCTGCCGCCTGCCCCGGCGCCGGTTCTGGCGGTTTTTGCCGCCGGTGATTGCGGTGATCTTTCTTGTTGTGGCCATGTGGGTCCGCATACAGAATTGGGAGAGCGAGACTGTATCCCCTTTCACTCAGCTGGTGATCTTCCCCGGGGTGACCGGGGCGGCGCTGCTGCTGGGGATTTATCTGGGGTGGCGGTTTTGGAAGTATCTTTGGTCGCCAAAGATTATTGATGATTTGCCCCATTCGTAAAAAATAGGGTTCCGCCCTGATGGGCGGCCTACTTTGCCCGCGGCGGCAAAGTAGGCAAAACGCCGCCGGGGGACGGCTCCGGTGAGCGCCTTCGCGCAGCGGGCGCTCACAGTCACCTTTCCCCCGGTCCCCCTGATTACGGGGCGGGTCACTTTGGCCGGGCAGTCAATTCCGGCGGGCAAAATCAAGATTTGTTTCCGTCCTACTCTCGGCCCACTGGGGCCT
>ENA-UPXC01002370-UPXC01002370.1-human-gut-metagenome-genome-assembly--contig:-NODE-2370-length-22479-cov-4.371261_pt1 | contig 22479 bp, 20 predicted proteins | sample MGYA00250047_ERZ773371 | MGnify/ENA primary metagenome ERZ773371 (study PRJEB29103, sample SAMN06111975) | human gut metagenome | biome: human gut; feature: ankylosing spondylitis patient; material... | reverse complement strand
TTCTAATTCTTTTAAATAGGTAATAGTAATCATTATTAATATATTATAATTGCAATTACTTACATGAATAAAAGCAACTGGGGGAGGCTAGGGCTGTGGGGGGCTGCGATGATGGTGTGTGTGATGCTGGAGTATTTGGCTGCGCCGGTGCTTTTGACTGCGGCGGCCAAGCTTGTGTTGTAGTGTGTTGTTTAGGAATCGGAAGTGTTTGAGAGGGAGTTGTGCTTGTGTCTGAACTGCTGCACTTGTTTGAGGAGTATTTGACCACGGAGAAAAAGGCATCGGCTAATACGGTGAGTTCCTATTTGCGGGACATGCACCAGTTTGAGGCGGCCATGGCGGAGCAGGACCTGGAGCTGACCGAGCTGGCGGTCCAGGATGTGGAGCTCTACGTGGACGGCCTGACCCGGAAAGGGAAGTCCGCCGCCACCGTCACCCGGTCCATCGCCTCCATCAAGTCCTTTTATAACTGCATGATCGCCCTGGGGATCATGGACCGCAACCCGGCCAAGGATGTGGTGGCCGCCAAGGTGGAGCGCAAGCTGCCCCAGATCCTCACCGGCAAGGAAGTGGAGCTGTTTCTGGAGCAGCCCGACTGCTCCGACCTGAAGGGGTTCCGGGACCGGGCTATGCTGGAGCTGCTCTACGCCACCGGTATCCGGGTCAGTGAGCTCATCGCCCTGGACGTGGACGACCTGAATCTGCCCGCCGGGGTGCTCCACTGCGCCAGCAAGGGGCGGGAGCGGATCATCCCCCTGTACCACACCGCCATCCGGGCTCTCAGCGACTACATAACTCAGGTCCGGCCCCAGCTGGTGGAGTCGCCGGAGGAGACCGCCTTGTTTGTCAACATGAGCGGCGAGCGGATGAGCCGCCAGGGCTTCTGGAAGCTCATTAAGCACTACCAGGAGAAGGCAGGCATCCAGAAGGACATCACCCCCCACACCCTGCGCCACTCCTTTGCCGCCCACCTGCTGGAGAACGGGGCCGACCTGCGCTCTATCCAGGAGATGCTGGGCCACGCGGATATCTCCTCCACCCAGATCTACTCCCGGCTGGTCAGCCAGAAGCTGAAGGACGTGTACCACAAGGCCCACCCCAGAGCGTAACCGAATCAAAACCGCAGCCCCCGGCTTGAAAAAGCCGGGGGTTGAGCGTGTCGAAAAGACTTTTCGCCCCGCTCAAGCAAATGCGGGATGTTACAAAACATCCCGCATTTGTACTGATTGCACGTGAAAGACACCCCTCCTGGGTTTCTTTCACACTATCTTCCTTCCCGAATACTTCCGCGTATCCGTTTCATCGAAAGACTGAACCCCCGGCTTAAAAAAGCCGGGGGTTTTCTCTTGACAAGTTTATTCTACAAGCGTAGAATATAATTAGATTCTACAAATGTAGAGAGGAGGCGTAACCATGGATACCACGCGCAGACTGCCTGACGGCGAGCTGGCGGTGATGCAGGCCCTGTGGGACCTGGAGCCGCCGGTGACCAGCGGGGAGCTCCAGCAGCGGCTGAAGGAGAGCCACCCCATGGCCCTGACCACCCTGCTCACGGTGCTCACCCGGCTGGGGGAGAAGGGGTTTGTGAAGAGCGAGAAGGAGGGACGCAGCAGCCGGTACTCTCCGCTCATCACCCGGGAGGCCTACCTGGCGGGCCAGAGTCGGCGGTTTTTGGACCAGGTGTGCGGCGGCAGCCTGTCCGCCTTCGCGGCGGCCCTGTGTGACAGCGGCCTGACCCGGGAGGAGCTGGACGAGCTGCGGGACCTGCTGGAAAGGGGGACGCTATGAGCACCGAGATGGCACGTGTCCTGTGTGTCCTGGCCATAGGCAGCATCGTCAGCTTTCAGGTGTATACCAGCATCCGCCGGGGCACGAGGCTTTGTGGAGTGTTAGATTCACGGGGCGGGGGCATCCTGCCTGCCATTGTCGTGATGGCGCTCTTGGTCTCCCTGTTCTATGGTGTGGGGGGAAGCTGGGACAACGCCCTGGGGCTGTTTAGCTGGATCGTGGAGATCTTTGTCCTCATCAGCGTCTATTTCGTCCTGCTCGCCCTGGCACTGCCCCTGCTGCGCCGGTATTTCCGGGCGGAGGCCTGCGCCATGCTGTGGATCATACCAAATTGCCTGTACATTACCATCTACATGCGGGGCTGGGACTGGCCCCGGTGGGTGATCCCGCTGCCGGCGCAGTGGCTCACGGCTTTGGGTGTGGTCTGGCTGGTGGGTATGATTGGTGTGCTGGTCTGGAAGATCTTCTCCCATCTCCGGTTCCGCCGGTGGCTGCTCCGGGGAGCGGAGGAGGTGTCCGACCCGGAGGTGCTGGCCGTCTGGCAGGAGGAGCTGACCCAAGCGAGAGAAAAAGGGGCGGAATTTACTCTGGTGACCTCGCCCCAGGCCACCACCCCCATGACCATCGGTCTGTTTCCCAAAAGCGTGCGGGTGGTGCTGCCCCGGCGGCACTACACTCCGGAGGAACTGAAGCTGATCTTTCGCCACGAGCTGGTACACCTTGACCGGGAGGATGCCTGGGGAAAGTTTTTCCTGGTGTTTTGTACCGCCGTGTGTTGGTTCAATCCCCTCATGTGGCTGGCCATGAACAAAAGCGCACAGGATTTGGAGCTCAGCTGTGACGAGAAGGTGGTGGCCTCCCTGAACGAGGGGGAGCGGCGGCGGTACGCCGACCTCATCCTGCGCACGGCGGGAGACGGACGGGGCTTTACCACCTGTTTGTCCGCCTCGGCCAGCGCCCTGCGCTACCGGCTCAAAGGCATTGTCCAACCGTCCAGAAGGCGCACCGGAGCCGTTTGGGTAGGTGTGGCAGCCGGGCTGCTGATCCTTGCCTTCGGCCAGGTGGGTGTGGCCTGCGGTGTGAGAACGGGGGCGGAATCCCTCTTTGGGGGTGAGCCAGGGAATGTCTCCCTGACCGAGGCGGCCTGGACCGGGGAGAGACCCTATGTCCCGGCTTCGTGCCGGGATGAGGGAGCCCTGACGGACTACCTGGCCTCCTTGACGCTGTACCAGATGGCGGAAGACTACCTCTATCCCGGTGATGGGGTGGAGCGGATCTCCCTGACCTACGAGACCCCCCAGGGCGAACTGGAGGCGGACTTGTACGGCGACGGCATCCGCGTGATGACCTCCTGGGAGGAATCGTCCCGGGAGCACTACTACTATGTGTCCGGCGGACTGGACTGGGAGAAGTTGGACGGGCTGTTTGACCGGTAGTAAGCCGGGGGCCGCCAACGACTGGAGGCGGCCGGTTATAAATCCCACATACCGCTTGGAGAAGGGGGCGCTGTGAACATGTTGCGCATTATGATTGCGTTCATCTTGGGCGGGACTTTTGCCTGGATGACCTTTTTCCGTTCGGATGAGGCCGAAGATCCGGAGGGGAAGGGACCGCGGTATCGGCCCTACCTGGAGGGGTGGCTGCTGCCCGGCTATGCGGCACTCATGCTGATCGCAGTCCTGTTTTTCCCCGGCTGGTCTGAGCTGGCGAAAAAGGCGGCCGCCTGCATGATCATGATGTTCCTCCACATCAGCCTGTATTTTGTCCTGCTGTTGCTGGCCCAGCCTTTCCTGCGCCGCCACCTTCGGGCAGGGACCTGCGCTATGCTGTGGCTCACGCCCAACTACCTCTACCTGGCCATGAGCTCCGATATGACAGTTCCGCCCCGGTGGGTGATCTCCCTGCCCCAGGGGTTGGTGGGAAAACTGGCTGGGGTATGGCTGGCGGGAGCGCTGGTGGTGCTGGGCTGGAAGATTTTCTCCCATCTCCGGTTTCGCCGGTGGCTGCTCCGGGGGGCGGAGGAGGTGTCCGACCCGGATGTGCTGGCGGTGTGGCAGGCGGAGTTAGAATGGGCGGGAGAGAAGAAGCCCAAGTTTCGCCTGGTGACCTCACCCCAGGCCTCCACGCCCATCACCATCGGCCTGTTTCCCAAAAGTGTGCGGGTGGTGCTGCCCCAACGGCACTACACCCCAGAGGAGCTGAAGCTCATCTTCCGCCATGAGCTGGTGCATATCGGCCGGGAAGATGCCTGGAACAAATTCTTTGTGGCCTTTTGCATCGCCATGTGTTGGTTTAATCCCCTCATGTGGCTGGCCATGGGGCGAAGTTCCGAGGATTTGGAGCTCAGCTGCGACGAAACGGTGCTCAGCGGCCTGGAGGAGGGGGAGCGGCGGCGGTATGCCGACCTCATCCTGCGCACCGCGGGGGACGGGCGGGGCTTTACCACCTGTCTGTCCGCCTCGGCCAGCGCCCTGCGCTACCGGCTCAAGAGCATTGTAACGCCCGGCAAAAAGGCCTCCGGCGCACTGTTGGTGGGCGTAGCTTTTATCCTGCTGTTTGTCTCCTTTGGGCAGATCAGCCTGGCCTACGAGGCAGGCACAGGGGAGAGCGCCATCTATCGTGGAATGGTCCAGGAGGTTTCCCTGCGGCAGGTCCGGCGGGAGGAGAACGGCGGATTCCGGGAGGTGCTGAAGTGCCAGGATGAGGGGGCACTGACCGACTACCTGGCCTCTTTGCCTCTGTCGGAGATAGTGGATGGCGGCGACGATTTTTATGGACAAACGGGGGAACAGATCATTCTGCTGTATGATGCCCCGGAGGATATCCTGTCCGTGATGCTGTGGGACGACTATATCAAGGTGGTTCCCTTTTGGGAGAACCGTGCGTACTACTACCATGTGTCCGGCGGGCTGGACTGGGAAACGCTGGACCAGCTGCTGGGGGAGCCCGTCTAAGCCAGTATACATCTGAAATACAAAAGAAAGCTCCGGCCGTCTCCAAACAGACGGCCGGAGCTGTTTTTACAGGGCGGCGCTGGGCAAGTGCTCCACAAAGCCCTGAAGCTGGGCCTGGGAGGTCAGCTTGGGCAGCTGATCCAGAATGGCTTGGCGCTGCTGGGGTGTGCAGCGGTCATAGAAGCGGGAAGATTGGGGGTATTGCCGCAGCAGGGTCCCAAAGGTCTCCAGCTGATGGTTTGCTTGATTCATGGTATCACCTCGGCCTTAGTATGCCGGGGCAGAGAAAAACTTATCCCTTACAGCAGTAATTTTGCAAACGGTAGCCGGGAAATGACGCCCATCAGCAGAAACGAGAGCAGGACAGTCAGAGAGATTTGAGCGCAGAGATAGGGAACGGTGGTCCAGCCTGTGCCCAGCAGCCGGTCGGTGAACTCCAGCAGTAAGATGTGGACCCAAAAGACGCCGAAGGACAGCCGGGAAAGACGCGCCAGAGGCCTGGCCACAGCCTGCTCTGTCCGGGGGTGGGTTTGGAGAAAGGTGCGCACCCACAAAAACAGCGCCGCGGCCACAAAATAATGGCTGAGCCGGTAGCCGCTCTGAGAGGGGAGGGGAATGGACTGGGCGGTAGACGTGGCAAGGTCGGTGACGAGGTCCATGAAATAGCCTGCCCCACCGGCCAGATAGACTGCCATTCTAGCTGGGCGTGGAACTTCGGTTGTGCCCAGCAGAAAGCCCAGAATAAAGTAGCCCAGCAGCCCCTCTGCCATAGGGGTATAGACGACAGCCTGAAAGGGCAGGACGCAGTTGATCAAAGGGAGGATAGAGGTAGGGAAGACGGCAACGGCCAGCAGGATCATAAGGTAGCTCCGGCCGCCGTGCTGGGCAAGAAAGCCCAGCACGGGAGCCACCAGGTAGATTCCTAGAATGGTGTAGAGAAACCACATATGATAGCAGCTTCCGGTGGTGAGCAGGGTGCGGAAATAGTCTGCAAGACCGGAGCGGAAGCTGTCGGGACGCGTCCGGAGCAGCAGGTAGATTCCATTCCATACTGCCAGGGGCAGAAGCAGGCGGGGGAGACGGCGGCGGTAAAAGGACAATGGCGTATGGATGGCCGGGTCCTGGAGCAGGAGAAAGCCGCTGATCATAAAAAACAGAGGAACGCCCGCCCGATTGATGGGATTTTGCAGCAGGCAGAGGTACCACCCTGGATGCCCCAGATGTTTGGTATCCACCAGAACGGGGGCCATGGCGTGGAGGATGATCACCAACAGGATGGCCAGAACCCGCAGAGCGTCCAGAAAGACCAGCCGGGGAGCTGTGAGAATGGATGGGCTGGAGGTAGGTGCTATTCTCATGGTAAAATTATTAAAGTGCCGGTAAAGATGCCGTCAGCATCGGTTAAATGGTGATACGACAGCGGCAAGTGATTTAGAATGTGGACTGGAGCTGTGAGAACTCCATTCTCCATCAAAATCATGCCCCGGGCATATTCGGGATGCTCGGACTGGTCCAGCTGTTCCTGAGTTATTGTGGAGAGTGGGTCCTCCAGGGTCCCGTTCACCTCATATTGACTCTGTCCCACGGTGAGATGCAAGGTGACTTCACGGTAAGTGATGTCAGCGCTTTGGGTACTCTCGTCCCACTGGTAGTCGGCTCCCAGCTTTTGGCACAGTTCCTCCACCTGGATGCGGAAAAATGGGATATCTTCAATTTTTTCGGCAAGGGTTTCTGTATAGAAAAAGGGGCAGAGATTCTCGGGCACATTGACGGGGAAGGGGTCAGAGCCGTCCAGGGGGAACTCCATATCGCCCAGAATGATGGAGGCCACTTGGTCCAGGTCCACCGGGGTGTCGGTCTGGTACCGCACCTGATACAGCCTGTCCGATTCATTGATTTTGCCTGCGCCGTTCCAATGGTAGCCCAGTTGCATCTGGGTGGTGATCTGTCCATCCTTCATGCGGAAGAAGACCAGGGGAGGATTATCGGCGTCCCGCTGCGCATCCCAGTAGGTCCCCACATAGGAGAGGCTGACGGGGGAGAGCTCCAACGACTGGACAAATACCGTCGGCCCATCCGGGTATTGCGGCTGTACATCCCGGTCAATGGACAGCTGGACAGTCTCCATAGCGGTGTCCGTGGGAATCGCAACCGCGTATTCTTTGCCCATAAAGCCCAGCCAGAATAGAATGGAGCCAGAATCCATCTGATGGTCTGCGTCCATCCGGGAAATCTTCACCTGCCAGGAACGGCTGGTGTCAGATGGAGCAGGAAGGCTCTGATATTGGATTCCGGATGTAGAGACTCCGCTGTCGACAAAAGCCGCCCAGAAGGTCTCTGGACCGGCGGAGCCGTTGTCCATCAAAGAATCCACCATCTCCTGCCCCCAAACCTCCCGGTGGCTCTCGGCAATGACTTTATTGCTTTTCAGGTCTTCGACGGCCTGATCGTTCAGGCCCTCCACGGTGATGACCGCATAGAGAGTTTGGCTGTCGCAGACGGCGCTGTCCACCGTCAGCCGGTAGTCCTGGTTTTCCGCGCTGCCTACGGCGGTCTGAACGTAGGGCTCCACCTGGCTGGTGTCGCCGCGGAAGAACACCTCCAGCACGCCCCAGCGGTAGGCCACGGCAAAGGCACTTCCGGTCATGAGCACCGCCGCAGCAGCCAGCGCGGCCCCCACCCGCCAATTCAGCTTTTTCGGCTGCTGTGTCTGAGCCTCCAGGGCCTGTAAAATCCGCTGCTCTGCCTGAGGGGGAAGATGGAGCTGGTCCATCGCCTGATTATAGTCCTGTTTCATAGTATCCCTCCTGTTCCAAGGTAGCTTTCAAGGTTTTCCTGGCCCGATGCAGCCGGGTGGTCACCGCGCTCTGGCTGGTGTGCAGCATGCGGCCGATCTCTTCGGTGGAAAACCCCTCGTAATAAAAAAGATAGAGTACCGCCCGGTCCTTGGGTCTCTGCTGCATCACGTGGGTCAGCAGAGGGGTGTATTCCGGTGCGGCCACCGCCAGCGCCTCATCCAGCGAGACGGTGGAACGCCGACGAAGCCAGCGGTACAGGCTGCGGCACTCGTTGGCCGTCACCTGAAGCAGCCAGGCCCGCTCCTTTCCCGGCTCCAGTTCCGGCTGCTTTTCCATCAGCTTGAGAAATACCGTCTGGGTCACGTCCTCCGCGTCGGCAGGGGAACCGGTCAGGGACAGGGCCAGCCGGTAGACAGCATCTTTATATTGATGGAACAGCCGCAGTATTTCATCCATTTCCTGCGCTCCTTTCCCCAGTTGAGATCTCACTTATATAACGCGCCGGCAGGCCGGTTTGTCACAGACAGGAGGGAGATTTTCTATTATACTGCGCAGAAAGCAGCTATGGAAATCCGCACTGCTGAAATAGCCGGGAAATAGCGCTTGACCGCCGGCACAGACCTTGGCATACTATACTCGATAAAAAATGGCCCGTTGGAGGGGCCGATCAAGATCGGACACGGTGCGCCCGGCTGGACGTGCCAGGGAGGCAGAGTCATGAATGGATATGTTGCGGTCAGTGTGGTGCTGTTGATTTTGTTGACGGCGGCCCTTTTGCAGCTGCGGCGCACCCAGAGCGCCGTCAAACGGCTGGATGAGATGCTCACCGACGCCATGGAGGGAAAAGAAGCGCCGGTTGCAGGCGAAAGTACACCGCTGGAGAAGCGTTTACGGGAGTATCTGGACCGCAATGACCAAACCGTCCGGACAGTCCAGGCCCAGAAGGACCAGATGGGCGCCCTGGTCTCCGATATGATCCACCAGGTCCAGCCCCCTGCCGCTCAGCTCCAGCAGTATGCTCAGGCCCTCTCCAAGCAGCCCCTCACCTTCCAGGAGAAGGAGTGCGTCCGGGGTATGGAGAGCCAGGCAAACAAGCTGCAGGCGATGATGGAGTCCATGGACAAGATCATCCGGCTGGAGACCGGGGAGATCACCCTTCGTACGCAGGTGGACGAGCTGGCTCCCATGGTGGCCCGGGCGGCGGCCCAGTACGCCCCGAAAGCCTGGGACAAGGAAGTTTCCTTTACTGTTTCTCAGGGAGAGGGACAGGCAGTCTTTGACGCCAAGTGGACGGAGGAGGCCCTGTGTAACCTGATGGATAACGCGGTGAAGTATACCTCGCCCGGCGGCTCCGTGCGGGTGGAGATCCAAAATGACGAACTCTTTTCCGCCATCCAGGTCTCCGACACCGGGCCGGGCATTCTGGAGTCGGAGCAGGAGAAGATTTTTGACCGCTTCTACCGCGCCTCCGGTGCGTCCAAGCAGGAGGGCGCGGGCATCGGGCTGTACCTGACGGACCAGATCGTGCAGCGCCAGGGAGGCCACATGAAGGTGGAGAGCGTGCTGGGGAAGGGAAGTACCTTCTGGATGTATCTGCCCCGGGAAAAGAAGAAAAAAAGCGCCAAATATAAAAAGTCAATCTAAATTCAAAAGGCAAGCCGCCGTCTCTGCTGCGCAGAGGCGGCGGCTTTTTTGTGCCCGCAGAACTCTGGAAACCACTTGGACGGTGGAGGGGAGGGGCTGTGATACCATACCCACGACAAGACAACCGGAGAGAGGATGTGGAACGCTATGAGCTTTGGCCGAGCCATTGAACATGTCTTGACCAACTACGCAAACTTCAACGGCCGGGCGCGGCGCAGCGAGTTCTGGTATTTTATGCTTTTTTACTGGCTGGTGGTGCTGTGCTTTGCGCCGCTGACCGCGATACCGGGACTGGCGCTGCTGGAGATGGCCTTCATGCTGGGCATGACCATCCCCAGCGTGGCGGTGTGCTGGCGGCGGCTGCACGACACCGGGCGCAGCGGCGCGTGGTGGCTGCTGATTTTGCTGCCGCTGGTGGGCACGGTGATGCTGGTAATTTGGCTGACCCAGGACAGCCAGCCGGGGCCCAACCAGTACGGGCCCAGCCCCAAACAGGTCTCCGCCCGGCCCGGTCCCGGACGGCAGGCGGGAGGAGGACTTGTGGTGCGCTGTCTCAACGGCCCCATGCAGGGGCAGACCTACCAGGTGGGCAGCCAGGGGCTGCAATTTGGCAGGGACAACACCTGTGCTGTCCGCTTCCCCGACGGGACCCCGGGCGTCAGCCGCCGCCACTGCCGCCTGTACTGGACCCAAGGCGGCCCCGCTCTGGTGGACCTGGGCTCCAGCTACGGGACCTTTTTGACCCACGGAAAGCAGCTGCCCCCCAACTGCCCGGAGCCGGTGGCAGCTGGGACCCGGTTTTACTTAGGCAACACAGGAAATCTGTTTCAGATCACCACGTATTGACACGAGGAGGAAGAGATATTATGGCAGAGATTCGACAGAAGATCATCAGCTGTTCCCAGGGGCACTACTACGACGCCAACCGCTACGACCAATGTCCCTATTGCAGCGCCGGCGGATTTTCCCCCACCATTGACCCCTTTGCCGCCGGGGAATCCAAACCCGGCTCCACGGTGGGACCCCTAATTCCGGGGGATGTCCCGCATCATGCAGGGGATGTACAGGTTGGAGGCTTTACCCCCACCATCGACCCCAACCAGCCGGGCGGCCTGTCCGAGCGGATGGGAAAGACCCAGTATGTGGACGCCTCCACCCCTGCCGGCACCCCAGCGCCGGTGGTAGGCTGGCTGGTGGCGGTGGAGGGCCCCTGCCGGGGCACCGACTACCGCATCCACACCGGCTATAACTACATCGGCCGGGAGGCGGGCGACATCTGCATCCGGGGGGACAGCACCATCTCAGCCCAGCGGGACGCCAACGTCACCTACGTCCCCCAGACCCGGGAGTTCTACATCGCCCATGAGCTGGGCAAAAACGTGCTGCTGGTCAACGGCAAGCCGGTGATCGGCGGCAGCACCAAGCTGGAAAACTACGACCGTATCACCATCGGCACCACCCAGCTGGTCTTTGTGGGCCTGTGTGGGGGGCAGTTTGCCTGGGGCAGCGAGGAGCCGGAGCATGATTGAGTGGCTGTGTACCGGGATGACGCTGCCCCGGTGGGGCGCAGTCGCCGCCCTGGCCGGTATGGCCCTGCTGGCCAGGGCGTGCTTCCGGCTTGGCGCTGGGAAGCGCAAGGGAAAACCCAAGCCCTCAGTCCAACCGCCGGAGGGGCAGGTGGGACAGATCACAGTGGGCAAGCTCCACGAGCAGGGGGCCCGGGAGGAGCAGCAGGACTGCTTTGCCCTGTCCGATGAGGCCCTCATCCCTACCCACGGCCTGCTGGCGGCGGTGGCCGACGGCATGGGCGGTCTGGCCCACGGCGGCAAGGTGAGCCAGGCGGCCGTCCAGGCGGTACTGGACGCCTTTCCGGCCTGCAAGGGAAGCACACAGGCTGAGCCCCTGCTGCTGGCCCTGGCCCAGCGGGCGGTCCAGGCGGTCAACGACCTGCTGGGGCCCGACGGCCTGAGGGAGAGCGGCTCCACCCTGGTGCTGGGGCTGGTGCGGGAAGGGAACTTCTCCTTCCTCAGCATCGGCGACAGCCGGGTGGCGCTGTACCGGAGCGGAGTGCTCACCCAGCTCAACCGGGAGCACGTCTACCAGCGGGAGCTGGCCCTGCGGATGGTCAACGGGGAGCTGCCCCTGGCCCAGGTGTACACGTCCCCCAAGGGGGCGGGACTGACCAGCTTTCTGGGTATGGGCAATCTCCAGCACATCGACCTGCCCGCCGCGCCCATCCGGCTGCTGCCGGGGGACCGGGTAATTCTCATGAGCGACGGCGTGTACAACGCCCTGACCGACCAGGAGCTAACCCAGGCGCTGGCGCAGGAGCCGGAGCAGGCCGCCCAGGCCATCCGCCAGGCCATTGCAGACAAGAACTACCAAAATCAGGACAACTATACCGCTGTGATCCTGGCCTGCGCACCCGATGAGCCGTAGGCCGGTACAGACGATCGGAGGCGATCCCACTTTGATTTCCTATGCAAGCTACTCTGATACAGGGGGCCGCCCCTGCAACGAAGACACCGTCGAGATCCGCCCGATGGACGGGGAGCGCCTGTGTGCCGTCCTGGCCGACGGGCTGGGGGGACACGGGGGCGGAAAAAATGCCTCTCTGGCCGCCGGGGACCTGATCATTCAGGGCTGGGACGGCGGGGCCGACCCGGAGCACCTGCGCGCCCTGGCCGACCAGGCCCACCAGGCGGTGCTGGCCATGCAGACCCCCGCCTGCCAGATGAAGACCACGGTGGTAGTGCTGGCCCTGGACCGGGACCGGGCCGCCTGGGCCTATGCGGGGGACTCCCGCCTCTACCACTTTGAAAATGGGCATCTCATCTGGCAGACCCGGGACCACAGCGCCTCCCAGATCGCGGTGCTGCTGGGCCAGATCACCCCCCGGCAGATCCGCTTCCACGAGGACCGCAGCCGCATCTTCCGGGCTCTGGGACAAAAGGACGGGGGCAATGCAGATGTGGGGGAGATCCCGCTTACCCCGGGCAGGCACGCCTTTCTGCTGTGCTCCGACGGGTTCTGGGAGTACGTGGACGAGGAGGAGATGGAGGCGGCCCTGGCCCAGGCCGGGACGCCGGAGCAATGGCTGGAGCAGATGCGGCAGCTCCTTGCCCGCAGAGCGCCCAGCGACAACGACAACAACAGCGCCGCCGCCATATGGGTGGAGCGATAAGAGAGAATGGGGGAGTTTAACGTGAAGCTTTGGAAAAAACGGGTCCTGTCCGGCCTGCTGGCCGGGGTCATGGCCCTTTGGATGATGGGGGCGGCCCTGGCTGCTCCGGAAAGCGGCAGTCCCAGCCAGGCCCGCAGCGGCGTGGCCCGGGTGGTGGCCCTGTATGAGATGGATGTCTACACCGAGAAAGGCGGCGACTACGTGGCTACGGTACAGGGCTTCCAGCGGGGCAGCGCCTTCGGCGTGGGCACGGTGGGGGAGGAGACCGACGTCTTCGTCACCAACCGCCACGTGGTGACCCTGGAGGAGGAGAAGGGGGACCTCCAGCTTGAAGGTTACACCCTGTACCAGGAGTCCACCATCACCGGCTACTACATCCTGCTGGACAACTTTGCCTACAACACCGAGACCTTTACCTTGGATACCAGCCGGTCCATCCCCTGTACGGTGGTCTATCTGGGAGAGAAAGACGACGAGGACGTGGCCGTGCTGCGGGCGGCGGAGACTGTGCCCGGCCGGACCGCCCTGGCCCTCCAGGCCGACGAGAGCACCTTGGAGGTGGGAGACGGGGTGACCGCCCTGGGCTTCCCCGCCATCTCGGACAGCGCCACCTCCGAGGGGTATATGCTGGCCACGGTGGACGACGTGACCCTGACCAACGGGGTGGTCTCCCGGTTTTTTGACAGCGTATCCGCCACCGCCAGCGACGGCCTGATCTCCGGCCGCCTCATCCAGTCCACCGCCGCCATCAACAGCGGAAACTCCGGCGGCCCCCTGGTGGATGAGACCGGCGCCGTGGTGGGCATCAACACCTACACCGTCTCCAGCCAGGACTCCTCTGTCACTAGCGCCTACTACGCCCTGCGCATCCAGTACGCCAAGGATGCCCTGGACAAGCTGGGCATCGCCTACGACGTAAGCGGACAGACAAGCGGCGGCCTGCCCGTGGGAGTGATCCTCGCCGTGGCGGCGGTGGTGGTACTGGCAGCCGTTGTGGCCATCGTGGTGCTGCGGAAGAAGAAGGCTGCCCCCGAACCGCTGCCCCAGCCTCAGCCTGAGCCGGTTCCGGCCCCGGACCCCAGTGACTCCGGCTACCGCATCCAGGGGGTTTCCGGCGCGCTGGAGGGCCGCCGCTACCGCATCCCGGCCAGCGGCAGCATCCTTCTGGGCCGGGACGAGAGCCAGTGCGGCGTGGTCTTCCCAACGGACACGCCGGGAGTGAGCGGACGGCACTGTGCGGTCTGGTTTGAGAACGGGACGGTCTATCTCAAAGACCTGGGCTCCAGCCACGGCACCTTCCTCAGCCCGGGCAGCCGTCTGGCCGCCCAGCAGGCCGTGCGTCTGATGCCGGGGAACGTATTTTTCCTGGGCAGCCAGGAACAGAGCTTCGTGCTGACAGAGAGGAGGTAAACGCGGGATGGCAGAGGAATTTTGCCCCCACTGCATGCAGACCATCGTCCCGGGGGACTCCTTTTGCTCCCGGTGCGGTCGGGAGGTGAACCAGCAGGCCGCCCCCCACCATCTGCCCATCGGCACGGTGCTGCGCAGCAAGAAAGGCCGCGCCTTCCTCTTTGGCGAGGTCAAGGGAGACGGAGGATTTGGCCTGACCTACATCGCCAAGGAGCTGACCACCGGAACGGTGGTGGCCATCAAGGAGTACTTTCCCGTGCGCTGCCAGCCCCAGCGCAGCCGGGACCTGACCGTCCTGCCCGCCACCCAGTGCCAGGAGGTCTACCGCCAGGGGATGCACAGCTTCCTCAGTGAGGCCAGCATGCTGCGGGCGGTAGGGGACGTTCCCTCCATCGTCCATGTGATGGACTACTTCGAGGCCAACGGCACCGCCTACATGGTGATGGAGTATCTAGATGGGGTTACCCTGCGGGATCTGATGCAGAGCCAGAGCCGCTTGGAGCCGGAGAGCCTGCTGCGCAAGGCCCTGCCCCTGATGCGGGATCTGGAGCGGCTGCACAGCGGGGGAGTGCTCCACCGGGACATCGCCCCGGATAACATCATGCTCATGCCCGACGGCTCTTTGACCCTGCTGGACTTTGGCTGTGCCCGCTCCATGGAGGACGGAAAGTCCATGACCGTGGTGCTCAAGCCCGGCTTTGCCCCCATCGAGCAGTATCAGACCCGGGGGCAGGGGCCCTACACCGATCTCTACGCCCTGTGCGCCACGCTCTATTACTGTCTCACCGGGAAGGTGCCTCCGGCGGCCCCCGAGCGGCTCAGCGCCGTCTTTGACGGCCAGAGCGACCCGCTCCCGTCGCCCACCGCCCTGGGCGCGGCCCTCACCCCCGAGCAGGAGCAGCTTCTGCTGTGGGGCATGGCCATCCAGCCCACCGACCGGCCCCAGAGCGTCCAGCTTCTGGCCCAGCGGCTGGAGCAGACCCTTGTGTCCCACCAGACGGTCTCCCACGTGGGGTACACCGGACAGGAGGAGATCACCCCAACCATCCGGGAGCCGGAAGTCCCCGGGCAAAATAGCCGCCCCTCCCTGTGGCAGCGGTACGGCCTGGGCCTGCTGCTGGGGGCGGCGGCGGTAATCGTGGTTCTTCTGATCTTACTCCTGATGCAATAGGAGAGATGGGGGAATTGCTTGTGAAAAAATGGAAGACTTGGTATAGTAGAAACCATAAGAAGTCACACGGAGGAGGTGAGAGGATTGAATAAGCTGTTCTGCCCATACTGTATGTCCCCAGTCAAGCCGGGGGAGAGCTGCCCCAACTGCGGGCTGACCGCAGGCAGCTATGTGCCCTCGCCCCACCACCTGCCCCCGGGCACGGTGCTGCTGGACCGCTATCTGGTGGGCCGGGTACTGGGAGAGGGGGGCTTCGGCATCACCTACATCGGCTGTGATCTGCGCCTGGAGCTAAAAATCGCCATCAAGGAGTACTACCCTGTGGACCGGGCTACCCGCAACGCCTCCGTGTCCCTGGGGGTGACCAACTTCATGGGCCCCGCCGCCCAGAGCTTTGAGCGGGGCAAGCAGAAATTCCTGGGCGAGGCCCGGGCCATGGCCCGCATGGACAAGCAGCAGACCATCGTAGGGGTGCGGGACTACTTTGAGGCCAACAACACCGCCTATATCGTCATGGAGTACATCCAGGGCACCAACTTCAACGATCTGGTGAAGCAGCGGGGAGGCCGCATCGCCCCCGAGGAGCTCTTTCCTCTGCTGGAGCCCCTGTTCGGGGCGCTGAGCGTGATGCATGAAAACGGACTCATCCACCGGGATATCTCCCCGGATAATCTGATGCTGGAGCACGGCAAGGTCCGTCTGCTGGACTTCGGCTGTGCCCGGGAGACCACCCGGGGCACGGAGACCCTCACCATCGCCCTCAAGCAGGGCTACGCCCCGGTGGAGCAGTACCAGTCCAAGGGTCAGGGACCCTGGACCGACATCTACGCCCTGTGCGCCACCATCTACTTCTGTCTCACCGGAAAGGCGCCGCCCCAGGCCCTGGACCGGATCACCGCCGACGGCCTGCTGCTGCCCAGCAAGCTGGGGGTGGCCCTGCTGCCCGGCCAGGAGGAGGCCCTGCTCAAGGGGCTGAACCTGAGCCCCAACCGGCGCTACCGCTCCATGGCGGAGCTCCACGCCGCCCTGTATCAGCCTGGCATCCAGGCCACAGTCGAACGGCCCGAGCCGAAGCCTCTGGAGCCCACGGTTCCGGTCACCCCGGAGCCGGAACCGCTGCCTCCCGAACCTTTGCCCGAAGAGGAGGCGAAGGACGAAGCACCCGCCCCGGCTCAGGACCATCCCGCTCCCATCTGGAAGCGGCTGCCGGTCTGGTCCATCACCGCCGCGGGAGCCGCGCTGCTGGTGCTGGTCATCCTGGCCGTGGCCGCCCTGTCCGGCGGGGGAGAGCCCACCTACCCGGAACGGGACCCGTCTGCTGTGGAGCTTCAGTACTCCGCCCGGACGGCCCAGGAAATCGAAGCCCTGTTTGACAAGGCTGTCTCCTTTACCGGAACTACGGAAGAAGAGCTGCGGACCCTGCTGGCCGACGAGAGCGTCCCGGCGGTGGTGGTGGAAAGCGGCAGCCTGACCATTCAGAGCGGCGAGCTCACCCTCACCAAACCGCTGAAGGTGGCCCAGGGGGCCAATGTGACGGTACAGCAGTCCGTCACCGTAGAGGGTGACGGGGCGCTGCTCATTGACGGCACGGTAAGCAACCAGGGGCTGCTGCGGACCATTGACGGCGGAGCCATCTCGGTGAGTGCCTCCGGCGTGCTGGAGGGCAGGACCTTGGTGTGGCTGGAGCATGAGAGCAACCTGCTGGTGGCTGAGGGGGGTACCGCTGTAATGGGCGGCCAAACCTACGGCCAGGTGGGCAGCGAGAGCCGCTTTTTAGTGCTGTGGGAGGATGGCCTGTTTCAAAATGCGGTCCACGTGAAAAACTGGGCCCAGTACCAGACCGCTCTGGAAGACTGGAACACCAAAGCCATCATCATTGACCAGGATATGACCATCCCCACCGGGGCGGAGACGGGCAGCTATATACCTATCCTCATCCCGGAGGGAGTGACCGTCACCGCTCAGGATATCCAGGACATGTATGGTACATGGAACTGGTCCATGGGCGCCTCTATTCTCATTAACCGGGGCACCCTCGTCACAAACCTGAACGTGGGCGACTGGGACGGGGACCAGGTGGAGGATGTGTGCGCCCTCATCAACTACGGCTCCATCCAGGGCAGCCTGTTCCTGGACTGCACCGGCGCGCTAGTCAACGCGGGAGAGATCACCGTCCGCTCCGCCCAGGTCATTCAAAGCAACCTCTACAACCTGGGGGATCTGTCCCTTCAGGGTGTGGGGGAGGAAAATTTCCTGAACCTGTTTTGTGACACTGCCTGCAACTTTGGTTCCATTACCCTTCACGGAGATGCGCAGGGCTACCTCACCCTCACCAACGGGCTGCACTTCTACAATTACGGCGTAATCACCGTGGAGGACGGAGCTGAGCTGAACAATGAGGCCACCCTGGAGAACTGCGGCACCGTTGCCGTGCAGGCCGGCGGAGACTTGAACAACTTGGGTCTGATTAGAAGCGTGGGGGCCATGGAACTGGACCCCAACAGCCGGCTGGGCCATGACGGCATCATCCATTGGTTCAGCGATCCGCTGAGCTTCCCCAACCGCACCGATAATACCGGCGGCAGACTGATCGCGTTGGATTATAACAGCGGCGTGCGGCAGGCCGCCACCCAGGAGGAGCTGCGCTCCGCCCTGTCCGACGGGAGCTGCACCCTGGTCATCATACCCGGCGACCTCACCGTGTCCGGTGACCTGACGGTTACCAAGGGACTCCAGGTCGCGGATGGCACCCTGACCATGGACGGCGGCAGCCTGAGCCTGTCCGGCGCAGACGCCTCCTTCTGGGGCCGCACCGACCTGGGCGGCGGCACACTGACTCTCTCCGACGGGGCGGCCATGATCGCCCAATCCCTGACAGGGTGCGGCGGCATTACGGTCCGCAGCCAGTCCTATCTGATGGTCCAGGAGTCGCTGAACCTGGAATCCGGGGCTGCGGTAACTCTGAGCGACAGCCACCTGACCGCACTGGAAGGGTATACCATGGACCAGGGGGAACTGTCCATTCACGGCGTGCTGCGCACCAGTCGCCACCTGGAACTGACCGGCTGCACGGTGGAGGTAGCGGCGGGAGAGCTGCATTGCAATAATGCGATGGTAAGCCTGGACCAGAATACCACCGTGGACGTGGCTCAGGATGGATATGTGATGCTGAGCGGCAACGAGGGCGGCTATTGTACTCAGCTGAACGGCACCCTGACCAACCGGGGCACCATGGAGTCGTACACGCTGATCCGTCTGGGCGGCACGCTGACCAACTACGGCACCTTCTACTTCATGCAAGACATCGCTGCCTCCGGCGCCCTGGACAACCAGGGGACCATGCTCTCCTATGACGGGGCAGAGGTAAGCACGGAAAGCGGCGGCACCTTTACCGGCAATCAACCGAAAAACGGATAAAATCCAAGCAAAAGACCCCGCGCCTAACAAGGCGCGGGGTCTTTTTAGTCTGCCTCAGTATGATTTTCGAACAGGCTGGCAATGACCTGTTCCATGCGGTCGCTCATAAATTCGCTCTCGCTGCCGGAGATGGCGTACAGAATCAGCCAGTCAAAGGGGTTGCGGGGGTCCAGGGGGGCCATGCCGCAGTCGGAGAGCATGGCGTTGAGGGTCCACCAGTGGTCCTCCACCCGCTCCTCCAGGGAAATGTAGTTCTCGTCCAGCTCCCGGTACTGCCCGTCGGTACATCCGCTGTCCTCTGTGACCACGTAGAGCAGCAAAAGCAGCTTCCGGGGCACATCCTCCACGTGGCCCCGGATGTTTTTGATGGCCGTGGTGTTGGGCCAGTTCTGCTTGATAAGCTTCTGCATCAGGGAGTAGTGGGAGCGCTTGCGCTGGGAGGGCATGCGCATGGACAGGTAGGTGCTCATAATGGACTCGATGGAGTAGTCGCTCTCCTGGCCGGAGTCCCAGGCGGGGGCGGGGTGGATGAGCTGATTGAGGTACTGCTCAAAGTAGTAGTAGCTGCGCAGATGGAGGGAGCCGAAGCGGCCCAGGTTCTTGATGTCGCACAGATACAGGTCCCGGGTGTTCTGGACCAGCTGGAACTCATTTTGCATCTCGTGGGTGAGATGGGAATTCCACCCCGGCTCCAGTCGCTCCACATCCGTCGCCGGGGGGAGGGCATCAAAAAACTCCTTGGCCTCCAGATATCCATACCCGTGGCGCAAAAACCAAGTGAAAATAACTTCCCAGCCGCTGCGGTACTGGATGCCGTAGTCGGTAAACAGCCCCAGCAGGTAGTCCAGCTGCTGCTCGCTGAGAGACAGGGCAAAGGCGATGCGGAAATAGTCCCGGCGGTTCACCGGCAGATTGCGGCCCGACAGCCAGTTGCGCAGCTTTTTGCCCAGGGACTGGGCGTTTGCCCCCGACTCGGTGAGCAGAAAATAGTCAGCCAGCCGGGAGAGGATATCCGGGGCGGGATACATGCCCCGGAGCACCTCGGGAAAGCTGCGCAGAGGGATTTTCTCCTCCTGCAAATAGGCGGCAGCCATGGCGGGGGTCATATGTCCATACAGGATGTTATCATATTCCAGTGCGGATAGTTGTGTCAGATTTGCCGGCACAGCGGGCCCTCCTTATGTGCGGGATCGGCCTTGGGCCGATATGCACCGAATGGAATGATTATACGCCTTTTTCCAATCTTTTTCAACAAAAAAGCGGTTTTTTCATGGGCTCAAAGCCTGCGGCAGACCCCCTGGTGCAGGCTGCCTGCAAACACCTGTGTGCCGCTATGTTCCAGCGCCCGGGCAAACCGCAGGGCCAGGGCCCAGGCCGTCTCAGACTCCACCTGGTTTAAAAACACCTGGTGGGAGAGCCCCTCCCGGGCGATGGCCAGGGCGGCCAGCTCCGGGGTGACCGGGTCCTGGGGCTGGGCGCCGGTGAGGGCGCAGAACCGCTCCGGGCGGTGGACCGCCTGGGCTATGCTCGCCCCGAAGCCGGAGGCCCCCACGACCAGGATGATGTGGCTGCTCTCCAGTGGGATGACGGGCTCGTGTGGGGCGTGGGCCTTGAGGGGGAGGCGCTTGGAGCCGTCCGCTTCCACCAGCACCCAGGGGGCCAGCTCCTGGAGCCGGGCCATGGGTAGGGCAGGGGCGGTGAGCTTTCCGTTTTCATCCGGCCGTCCCAGGCACACCACCCGGGAGCGTTCCAGCGCATCCCGCACCTGGTTGGCATCATCTCCCCCAATCCGGGGATACTCCGGAAAGGGGAACATGTGGGTGGTGGTGCACAGAATCACCGGGCCGGGCAGCTCCCGGACCAGGGTGGACAGCAGGGTGGTCTTGCCGCCGCTGCCCATCACCGACACCACTCCGGGCTTTCGCCCTAACATCTGAGAAAACAAAGTGCGCTCCCTTCTCCCGCAAGGCCTTTGCGTTGACGCGGGCCCGGAGATTATATATAATAAATTATCATTTCAACTGGAAGATTCCATGGCTTTATTATAATCTGTGAAGTTGGAAAGTACAAGGCAGGAGGAAAACCATATGACCATTGACGCAAGAGGAAAGGCCTGTCCCCAGCCCGTGGTGCTCTCGCTCCACGCCCTGGCCGAGCTGAAAGAGGGGGAGACCCTGGAGGTATGGGTGGACAACGAGGCGGCGGTGGAGAATCTCAAGCGCATGGCCGCCCAGAAGGGCCGCCCCACCACCGTGTATCCCGAGTCCGGCTATTGGCGGGTGCAGATCGGCGACGGAGCCCAGAGTGATGTCCAGAGCGCCCCCCTGCCCGGTTGCGGCTGCACCGTGATGGGGGCCGATGCGGTGGTGGCCATTGGCAGCGACACCATGGGCCGGGGGAGCGAGGAGCTGGGCCACGCCCTGCTCAAGAGCTTCCTCTACGCCCTGGCCCAGCTGGAGACCCCGCCCCGCACCCTGCTCTTCTTTAACGGGGGAGCCAAGTGGACGGTGGAGGGCAGTCCCTCCCTGGAGGACCTGCGGGAGCTGGAGAGCCGGGGCACTGAGATCCTCACCTGCGGCACCTGCCTGGACTACTACGGTCTGAAAGAGAAGCTGGCGGTGGGCAGCATCACCAACATGTACCGCATCGCCGAGATCCTCACCCAGGCCGACCGCCTGGTAAACCTGTGATCTACCTCAACAACGCCGCCACCACCCTGCAAAAGCCCCCTTGTGTGATTCAGGCGGTAGTGGAGGCCATGAACGGACAGGGAAGCTGTGGCCGGGGAAGCCACGCCAGTGAGCTGACCGCCGCCCGCACCGTCTTCCACACCCGGGAAGCCCTGGCAAAGCTTTTTACTTTCTCCCATCCGGAGCGTGTGGTTTTTGCCGCCAACGCCACCCAGGCCCTGAACACCGCCCTGTGGGGGCTGCTGAAACCGGGGGACCACGTGATCGCCACCGACTGGGACCACAACTCGGTGCTGCGTCCCCTCCATGCCCTTGTCAACTCACATGGGGTAAAGGTAGATTACCTGTCGGCAGACCTGCAGGGACGGCTGGAGTATGACCAACTGGAGGGCCTATTGCGCCCCAACACCCGTCTGCTGGTGGGCACCCACGCCTCCAACCTGACAGGCAACTTGCTGGACGTGGCGCGCATGTCCGCCTTTGCCAAACAGCACGGCCTGCTGTTTTTGCTGGACGCCGCCCAGACAGCGGGGAGCACCCCCATCGCCATGGAGGAGATGGGGGTAAGTCTTCTTGCCTTTACAGGCCATAAGGGACTAATGGGTCCCCAGGGTACTGGGGGGCTGTGTGTGGCTCCCGGGGTGGAGCTGCGGCCCCTTCTCTCTGGGGGCACCGGGGTACGCTCCTTTGAGGAGGACCAGCCCGCAGAATATCCGGAGCACCTGGAGGCGGGTACCCTCAACGGCCACGGCCTGGCCGGGCTGGGGGCGGCGGTGGACTTTATTTTGGAGACCGGCGTGGAGACCATCCACGCCCACGAGCTTGCCTTGACGGAGCGGTTTGTCCAAGGGCTGCGGGACATTCCCGGCGTGACAGTGTACGGGGACTTCTCCGGCGACCGTGCTCCGGTGGTGGCCCTGAACCTGGAGGGCTGGGACCCCGCGTCTGCTGCCGACGAGCTCTCCCAGGTCTACGACATCGCCGTGCGCCCCGGCATCCACTGCGCCCCCCGCATGCACCGCTGCCTGGGTACCCAGGATACCGGCTGCCTGCGCTTCTCCTTTGGCTGGTACACCACCCAGGAGGACATCGACGCGGCCCTGGCCGCTTTAAGGGAGATGGCCCAATGAGAATAAAAAAGCCTACCTTAGTCATCACTTTTCCCACCACCACCGCCGCCCTGGGGTGGGAGCGTCAGTGTGAGGCAAAGGGGGTCCCGGGGCGGCTTATCCCCGTCCCAGTGACTATCACCGCCGACTGCGGGCTGGCCTGGGCCATGCCGCCCGATGCGCGGGGGCGGCTGACGGAGCTGGAGGGCATGCCTTATTCAGCTCTGATCGAAATGGCTGACCAAGGCGCGCCCGGGCGAGGGCCTTGGCGCGGAACGCGACAGCGATGTGCCGGTTCTGGAACCGGTGCTGAG
>ENA-UPXC01002369-UPXC01002369.1-human-gut-metagenome-genome-assembly--contig:-NODE-2369-length-22483-cov-3.807418_pt1 | contig 22483 bp, 20 predicted proteins | sample MGYA00250047_ERZ773371 | MGnify/ENA primary metagenome ERZ773371 (study PRJEB29103, sample SAMN06111975) | human gut metagenome | biome: human gut; feature: ankylosing spondylitis patient; material... | reverse complement strand
AATAAAAGTCAGACAAGATGCTTTTTGACAGCCGCAAAAGAAAGAAAATGGTTTTTAGAGATTATTTTGGGGTTATATTGTGGCCTGAGAAAAGGGGAAATATTAGGACTGAAATTTGACGATTTTGATTTTGAAGAAAGAACGGTCACAGTTCAAAGACAGTTGGTAGCTGATATAGAAACCAAGGAGGGAACTTATGAAATTATAAAGTATCAGAGTATTTTACGTGATCCAAAAAGCGAAAGTGGAAAACGCAGATTAAAAGTGCCCGAAATTATATTGGTGGAAGTCGAACGCAGAAAAGATAGAATTCAATTACTGAAGGAAAGAATGGGAGAAGACTTTCAAGATCAGAATTTTATTTCTTGTCAGAAAAATGGAAATCCAAGAGGGTTGTGTTCTTTAAATACAGAAATCAGGAGACTATGTGAAAGAAATGGATTGCCACATATTACAGTGCATGGATTAAGACATATGTATGCTACAATTCTAGCTGAGAGAGGAGTGCCTTTAACGAAAATATCAGCATTGCTGGGGCATCATTCCGTACATACAACATTTGAATTTTACCTGGAAGTAATTGAGGGTGGAAATCAGATTACAGATTTTTTGAATAAGGAATTTCTAGCAGAGGAGGCAGCGTATGGATCTAAATAAAATAAAACTCAGAGCGTATGTAGATTATCGTGTTGGCAATGTGATAAAAATTAAAGGAAAGTTTGGATTTCGTGTAACTGTGATATTTGATGATACTAGGAGACCGAAGTCAATGTGCGATCGTGCTTGCACGAGAGAGCACATTTGACCTCGGGATCCGAACAAACATGAGGATGCAGCGATTTTCGAAGAAAATCAGCGAATCCGAATGTTTGCAGGCTTGTGAGAGCTGCAAAGCAGCGGAGCAAGCCGTAGGTATCATCAAAGTAGAATAACACAACAAGAGAGGAGACCAAATGCGCTTTATACACATAGCAGACTTGCATCTGGGCAGCAGCCCTGAAGCAGAATTTCTCTGGGGAAAGAACCGTGCAGAAGAAATTTGGGACTCATTTGCTGCAGTGATAGATGCGTGTAATGAAAAGGAGATCGACCTGTTATTAATCGCAGGAGATCTCTTTGATCGACCTCCCGTCTGGGCAGATCTTGACCGGGCAGCAAAGCTGTTTGCCAGACTGACCGCCACAGAAGTTGTCATGATTGCCGGTGCATCTGACTATATCACAGAAGATAGTCCGTGGAAGACATATCCGTGGCAGTCATGGGTACATATGCTGTCTGATAAGCATTGCATGAATGTGCAGCTGGGAAACATAAATACATCTGTTCATGGATGCAGCTACTATGCTCCGACAGAAGGCAAGCCGTATCTGGAGGATGCAAGACCAGATAAAGAAAGTGAATATCAGATTTTGCTTGGCTATACAGGTGATGATAATCATATGCCGGCAGATCTTTCAGAGTTGTCTGAAAAAGGCTTTGACTATATTGCACTTGGCTACGAGCACAAGGCAAGCGTTATGCAAAGTATGCACATGGCTTATGCCGGATCACTTGAGCCTCTTAGCGTACAGGAAACAGGCAAGCATGGATTTATTCTCGGAGAGATTAATGAGGATAGTACAACGATTAGGTTCGTACCGTTTGCCTGCCGTGAATACATCAATATTAAGGTGCGCCTGTCAAGTGATATTACAGAAGAAGAGCTTGAAGAAAAGCTGGCAGCTGCAATAAATCAATATGGCAGCGATAACATTTTCACGATTAGTCTTGAAGGACGTTATCAGCCAAAAGAGCCATATGACAGAGCACGTCTTCTTGCGCTTGGCAATGTGGCAGATGTAAAGGATGGCACAATGCCAGACTACAATCTGGTGGCACTTTTAGACGAGCATAAGGATGATATGATCGGTATGTATCTGGAAGAGTTTTTAAAAGAACCGGCAGGAACGCGTGAGCAAAAAGCACTTTACTGCGGCTTGGAGGCACTTTTAAATGCCGTACAGAAGACACAGTAACAGACAGGGAAGTGGGGTAGCAAGTGAATATTCTAAAGCTGGAATTGACACATTTTGGAAAATTCCATTTAAAAACAATTACATTTACGTCCGGCCTGAATATTGTGTATGGCAAAAATGAGGCTGGAAAATCCACGATTCATGCATTTGTGCGCAGTATGCTGTTTGGCATCCCGGATACAGAGGAGGGAAATGAGCGTTACACTCATTATCTTCCATGGGAGACACCGCATGATTTTTGCGGAAGAATGTGGATTAAAAAAGATGATAAAGTATACAGAATCGAGCGAAACTTTTTAAGACCGCAGCCAACGGTTCGTGTATTTGATGATGAGACAGATGAGTCGCTTCAGCCGGCAAAGCAGCATTTAAGACAGATTTTGAGCGGTCTCACTGAGACAAGTTATCTTAATACTATCTGTATTGAGCAGCTAAAGAGTGCTACAGATCCGCAGCTTGCAAAGGAGCTTGAGGATATGGCAGTCAATGCCAGTCAGAGCAAAAATCTGAACATCGACGTCAAGCAGGCAAAACAGGAGCTGTTATTAAAAAAGCAGAGTCTGCAGTCACAGATCGTAAATGATGTGGACAGCGTTCATCAAAAGAATCAAAAGATGGCAGATGAGTCAGGCAAGCGTCTGAGCCGCCTGCAGCGTTCACGTTATATTAGAGAAAAGCAAAGCAGTGATTTACAGACAAAAATCGAGACTGAGCGCCGTCAGGCAGAGGAAGAACTGATGGCATATGAGCGCGAGCGAAATGAGCTTCGCCGCCGCTATGAATCAGACAAAAAGGCAAGTGAAAATGCAGCTAATGCCAATATGACGGCAGCAGGCGGACATGGATGGCTTATATGGCTGGTGCTTGCTGTTCTTGCCGGTGCATTTTCCATCTATCGCTACAGCAGTGTCGGTATGACAAACAGAGGCGATTTCTGGATGATTACAATCGGGGCATGTGCAGCATTTGTATGTATTGTTTCCATGTTTTTATGTGCATGGAAGAGTAAGGACAACAAAAAGAATGCGTTTGCGGCCCAGAAGATATCAAAAGAACTAAAAGAAAAGCTTGAACAAAGCTTAAAAGAATTTGAGGAATGTAAAACAAAGATGCCTACGGATGCTGCCGACCGCTGCAAGCCGCTTGAAGAGCAGTATGAAAAGGCACAGCGAGAGCTTTCTTATCTTGTGCATGAGCAAAAAGAAGAAGAAAAGATTTTGCTGTCACTTGAAGAAAACGATCAGAAGCTAAAGGGTGCTGCCGCAGAAAATGCCAGACTTGCAGAAGAAATTGAATCTGTCAATATGGCACTTAAGACAATGGATCACGTATCAGAACGTATCCGTGCCACCTTTGGAAATCTGTTAAACAGTGAGGCTTCTAAAATCCTGTTTGATATTACAGACGGAAAGTATGAGAAGGTTGTTATTGGACAGGATATGAAGGTGAGAGTGTATGCAGATGAGCGAGAGATCCAGTTAGAAAGTGTGAGCCGAGGAACAATCGAGCAGATTTACTTAAGCATCCGTGTTGCAGCTGCAAAGCTTTTGTGGCAGGACGAACCGATGCCATTTTTGTTTGATGATGTATTTGCGTACTATGATGATGAGCGTCTTGCCGCAGCAATAAATATGCTCAAAAAGTGCGGTCATCAGGTAATCATATTTAGCTGTCATTCAAGAGAAGACAGCTTATTAAGATAAGAGAACAAGAAGACAGGAGTGTATAAGCCGCAGATGCAGCAGGCAGGCGGCGGAATGAGAGGGAAACATGATTAGTGCAAATGGAGTAACATTACGTCTGGGCAAACGCGCCCTTTTCGAAGATGTAAATATCAAATTTACAGAAGGAAACTGTTATGGAATTATCGGTGCAAACGGTGCCGGAAAATCAACATTTTTAAAGATTTTGTCTGGTCAGCTTGAGCCGACAAACGGAAGTATCACAATGACACCGGGACAGCGTCTTTCCGTATTGGAGCAGGATCACTTTAAGTATGATGACTGCGTAGTACTAGATACTGTTATGATGGGAAATGCCCGTCTTTTTGAAATCATGAAGGAAAAGGATGCTATCTATGCAAAAGAGGATTTCTCTGATGAGGATGGTATTCGTGCAAGTGAGCTGGAGGCAGAATTTGCACAGATGAATGGATGGGAGGCAGATTCTGATGCTGCATCTTTGTTAAATGGTCTTGGTATTGAAACTGATCTTCATTATAAGAAGATGGGTGAGCTTGATGGTCCAGACAAGGTAAAGGTTCTTCTTGCAAGAGCTTTGTTTGGAAATCCAGATATTCTATTAATGGACGAGCCGACCAACCATTTGGACTTAGCAGCAATCGACTGGTTAGAGGAGTTTTTGATCAACTTTGAAAACACTGTCATTGTCGTTTCCCATGACCGTTATTTCTTAAATAAGGTATGTACACAGATCGCTGATATTGACTATGCAAAGATTCAGCTGTATTCTGGTAACTATGATTTCTGGTATGAGTCTTCTCAGCTTATGATTAAGCAGATGAAGGAAGCAAACCGCAAGAAGGAAGAAAAGATTAAGGAGTTACAGGAGTTTATCCAGCGTTTCTCCGCAAATGCATCTAAGAGCAAGCAGGCAACATCACGTAAGAGAGCACTTGAGAAGATCCAGCTTGACGATATGCGTCCATCTTCCAGAAAGTATCCATACATCGATTTTAGACCAGACCGTACTATCGGAAATGAGGTTCTGACAGTCGAGAATTTAAGTAAGACAATCGATGGTGTAAAGGTGCTTGACAATATCAGCTTTACACTGCGTCATGACGATAAGGTTGCATTTGTTGGTTCAAACGAGCTGGCAAAGACAACATTATTCCAGATCTTAATGGGTGAGATGGAGCCAGATTCAGGAAGCTTCAAGTGGGGTGTAACAACATCTCAGGCATACTTCCCGAAGGATAACTCCGCTGAGTTTGACAGCGATCTTGTGATCTATGACTGGCTGCAGCAGTACTCCCCTGTAAAGGATATCACTTATGTAAGAGGTTTCCTTGGACGTATGCTTTTTGCTGGTGATGACGGTGCGAAGAAGGTTCGCGTTTTATCAGGAGGAGAGAAGGTTCGCTGTATGCTCTCCAAGATGATGATTTCTGGTGCAAACGTATTAGTATTTGATGAGCCAACAAACCACTTAGACATGGAGTCTATCACAGCATTAAATAACGGTATGATGAAGTTCCCAGGTGTGATTTTGTTTTCCTCAAGAGACCATCAGATCGTTCAGACAACTGCAAACCGTATTATTGAGCTGCTTCCGGGCGGATTTATCGATAAGATTACCACATACGATGAGTATCTGGCAAGTGATGAGATGGCAATGAAGCGTCAGGTTTACACCGCAAATCTCGAGGATGATGTAGAACCAGATGGCGAAGAATAATCCAGATACAAAAGAGAAAGGCGGTGAAGCATGAGTGCATTTGCATTAAAGATCATTGCAATGGTCACAATGTTTATCGATCATCTCTTTGCCTCCTGCATCAACCCATATGATGTTGATGTATGGAACATTTCAAGGCATATCGTGCCAGGAACTGGAACCACACTTTACTGGATTGGCAGAATGATCGGACGCATTGCGTTTCCTATATTCTGCTTCCAGATAGTGGAGGGAGTGCGATACACAAAAAATTGGAAGCGCTACATGGCGCGTCTGGCACTGCTTGCCTTAATTTCTGAGATTCCATTTGATTTGGCATTAAAGAATTTTCAGATTGATATGTCTTCACAAAATGTATTTCTTACGCTGCTGTTTGGTATGATGATTGTTACATTTATGAAGGTAGTTGATCAAGACTGGAAATATCTGGTGTGGCCAGTTCTTGTATTTGGATATGGTTACATGGCAAAATTCATCTTTCATACTGATTATGACTGGAGCGGAGTTATGTGCATCGCTGTCATGGGTCTTATGAATGAGCCATGGGAGAAGGTTTTCAGGCCATACACACCGGCAGTCTCTCAGATGATTCACGTAGTATTTGCGGCACTTGGAATATTTGTACTTTATTATAAGAACAGCTTTGAAATATATGGATTTTTTGCATTGCTTCCAATCGCCCTTTATAATGGGAGAAAAGGCTATTCAAGCAAAAAGGTACAATATGCATTTTATTTTTTCTATCCTGTGCATCTGATAGTGCTGTTTGTGATCGCATATACATTCCGGTAAGGAATAAAAAATAAACAAAGGTGGAAACTAAAATGAAAAAAATTGAAGATTATGTAATCAGCATTCCTGATTTTCCAGAGCCAGGTATCATTTTCCGTGATATCACTGGAATCCTTCGTGATGCTGACGGATTAAAGCTGTCCATAGACAAGATTCAGGAAATGTTAGAGGGTGTTGAGTTTGATGCAGTACTTGGCTTAGAGTCAAGAGGCTTTATCTTTGGCATGCCGATTGCCTACAATTTGCATAAGGCATTTATCCCAGTAAGAAAGAAGGGAAAGCTGCCAAGAGAGACTGTTTCTGCAAAGTATGATCTTGAATACGGCACAGCGGAGATTGAGATCCATAAGGAAGATCTTCGTCCGGGCATGAAGGTTGTCATCATAGACGATTTAATTGCAACAGGCGGAACAGTAGAGGCAGCTGTAAAGTTAGCAGAGAGCCTTGGTGCAGAAGTTGTAAAGATTGCATTTGTCATGGAGCTGGCTGGATTAAAGGGAAGAGAGCGTCTGGCAGGTTATGATGTAGAGTCCGTTATCACATACGAAGGAAAGTAAGGTAAAAACGATGCCAAGACAAGTAGATCTTGATATGATAGAATTGATCGACAATAAGCTGACAGTAGACGAATATCTAAAGCTTCGTGCGCTTGTCGGTTGGAAGAAATTATCACGTGAGCAGGCACAGAAGGCACTCGATAATAGTCTTCTTGTTGTCGGTGCCTATCTGGCAGGACAGCCAATTGGTATGGGACGCCTGGTGGGAGACGGTGCAGTCATCTGCTATGTGCAGGATCTTGTAATTCCGCCGCAGGCGCAAGGGTATGGAATCGGATCACTTGTTCTTTCAAGACTGACCCAGTACGTCGAAAGTCTTCGTCTTCCAGGTACTGAGATGATGTTTGATCTGATGTGCGCGAAAGGACGAGAGCGCTTCTACGAAGCGCACGGCTTTCTGGCGCGCCCAACAGAAAAGTTAGGACCAGGAATGATCCAATATATGAACGATAACAGGGGATAAAAGTCAAAGAATCATCCTGCATAGTAGCGGAGCAATTCGTAGTTATCGTAAGAATAATAATAAGTAAGGGAATGATTCACTGCGGCTTCATTCTTGCGCGATATTGCGTAGGAGTGAGGCCGTATTCCTGTTTAAAGACCTTCATGAAGTTCTCTGAACAGCTGTAGCCAAGCTGCTCAGCAATAAGATTTACTGGTGTATCCGCATATAAAAGGTAACTGACTGCCTTTTGCATGCGGATCTTTTTTTGCAGCTGTTTAAAGGTGAAGCCAGTATTCTCCAGAACAAAGTGAGAGCAGTAGGAAAGAGAATAGTTAAGCTGATCTGCCAGTCCGGCCAGTGACGCGCATGTGTAGTTTTGCAGCAGATAGCGTGCAATGACAGCCATATGAGTCTTCTTAGAAAAATTATGTGATCCAAGAATCGTCATCTCACCGTTTCGCATTAATTTATAAAAAAGCGTAAGCAGCAGATGAAAAAGCATTTTTTCACTGTAAAGATCAGCTTTCTGACATTCCTGTGTCATTGCATCAAGCAGTACCCAAGTATCAGGTTCTGCGCTGTCAGTATGGCTGATCAGGCAGTCAGTGCTTTCCTTAGCAAAGACAGACTGCAGAAAAAATTCGCAGAAAATATTGTTATCAAAAGAAAAAGAAAGCAGCTGCTCAAGAACATCAGGTGCGATCAGAAGCTGATACCAGATGCAGTCTTGATTTGGATGAACAAGATGAGCTGTATCAGGCGGTAAAAAAGCAAAGGAATCAGTGGGCAGAAAAAACGAATGCCCCCCCAACTCAACAAGACAGCGTCCCAATTTTACACAATCAAGTTCAAAAAAGGTATGATTGTGACGGCCTTCTGCAGCAGAAGGATTCTTGATGATCGTGATTTGATTATGGGCAGGAAATAAGGTTTCACAAGAATACATATTAACACCTCACGAATTTTTCTAATTTATCGTACAAAAGAGACAAAAAGCAAAAATAAGAAAACGATTGCGCTTCACATATTGTACTACAATGTAAAGCAGAAAACAAGTAAAATAATAAAAAATACCAGTATATACCTCAAAAAATACCAGTGCAAATTTAAACGATCAGCATTATAATAAAAACAATATCAAGTTGTCTTTGAAAAAAATAATATAACATGATTTATCATTATTTTTTTTAAGAAAAAGCGAAAACGTTACCGCAGACAACAGACAGAAAGGGGAAGAAAATGAATCAAAAAAAAACAAAAAAGCGCCAGGCTTATGATTATCTCTATTATGTAATTCGCGCTGCCGTTCTGCTGTCGGTTGTCTTTTTGTTTATACCGAGTTTGAATCCGGCAAGAATTAGTGGAATGATCAATAAGAATCTGTCACTTTTTACGTCAGGTATTTCATATAGTACATTGACAAATGGCTTTGGCCGTGCATTTAAAAAGGGATGGGTATCACAAGAAAGCTTTATGCTTGACTGTGCAGGCGCAATAGTTATGTGTGTCGGCATTGCATCAGGCGTAGCAGCAGCCTGTATGTCACTCGGAAATATACGCTTAAAGAAGCTTGGAAATATTTTTTCATTAATAAGCGGTGTGGTGATGACAGCTGGTATCGTGATGATTTCTACTGCATACAAACAGATAAGTGCCAGTGAAAAGGTTGATAAAATCGAGCCTATGCTGCCAAAGAGCGTCACAATTATGACAGTGTTTGCAGTTATCTTAATCATTTCGTCTATTGCATCAATACTTTTTCTTAAAAAGCAAAAGAGCGAAAAGAAGTTTGAAATGGAGACAAAGTATACTCTATTTTTGATGCTTATGCCATTTCTGGCACTTGTTGCAGTATTTTCATATTTGCCGCTTTGGGGCTGGAGATATGCATTCTTTGACTACAAAGCCGGTGATTCTCTGAGCATGGCAAACTTTGTTGGATTTAAGTGGTTCACAGAGCTTTTGAAAAATCCGGCAACGGTAAAGGATATTGGAAATGTAATGAAAAATACGCTTGGCATGAGCGGAATCGGAATTTTAACAAGCTGGATGCCAATGGCATTTGCAATATTCCTTTGTGAGATTAAAAACCTTAAGTTTAGACGTTTTGTTCAGACCTTTACTACTGTTCCGAATTTTATCAGCTGGGTATTAGTATACTCAATTGCAACATGTATTTTCTCTACAGATGGATTTTTAAGCAGTATTCTTGTTAATCTTGGAATATGGAGTGAAGGACATAATCTTCTCATGAACGGTTCACATACATGGCTTAAGATGTGGCTTTGGGGAACCTGGAAGGGAATCGGATGGAGCGCAATCATTTACATAGCCGGTATCTCAGGTATTGACCAGCAGCTTTATGAGGCAGCAACAGTTGACGGCGCAGGACGCTTCCAGCGTATGTGGCACATCACCGTGCCGGGTCTTATTCCGACCTTTTGTGTATTGCTTTTGATGTCAATTGCAAATGTATTAAGCAACGGCATGGATCAGTACCTTGTATTCAAGAATGCGACTAATGCGACATCTATACGTGTTTTGGATCTGTATGTGTATGAGCTTGGTATTGGACAAGGCTCCATACCGCTGACCACCGTTGTCAGTATGCTCAAATCGGTTATCAGTGTTACGCTTTTGTTTTTAGCAAATAATGCGTCTAAGCTGATCCGTGGTGAGAGTATCGTATAAGGAGGGGACAATGGCAAAGACAGCACAGGAAAAGGCCGATTTAAAGGCCGAGAAATTATATGAAAAAACACATAAAAATATATACCGCACTAGTGTGGGAGATCAAATTTTTAATGCAATCAATTATGTTGTATACACGTTGTTTACGATTATATGTATCTTTCCATTCTACTATCTGTTTATCAATACGATCAGCGACAACGATCTTGTTATAAAGGGACTGATCAATTTTATTCCAAGAGGCATTCATTTTGGAAATTATGCAGCACTTTTAAATGTAAGTGATTTGATGAGCTCCTTTATCGTATCAGTCACAAGAACTGTGTTTGGTACGGCGCTTATGGTTGCCGCATCAGCCTTCATAGGTTATCTTGTAACACAGCAGGAGATGTGGGGACGAAAAGTTTGGTACCGTTTTATCGTAATCACGATGTATTTCAATGCCGGATTAATTCCTTGGTTTTTGAATATGCAGATGCTTGGTCTGACAAATACCTACTGGGCTTACATAATCCCAGGTATTGTGGCACCATACAATATTATTCTTGTAAAAACCTACATCGAATCTATTCCGAAGGAGCTTGAGGAAAGCGCAAAGATTGACGGCGCTTCTCATATCCGTATATTTGCACAGATTATCTGGCCGCTCAGCAAGCCAATATTAGCGACCATTGCGATCTTCGGTGCAGTTGGAAACTGGAACTCATTCACTGATTCTTTGATATTGATGTCATCAAAGCCAGAGCTTTATACACTTCAGCATCGTCTCTATATTTATTTAAATCAGGCATCTAATTTAAGTGCATTGATGCAGTCAGGCGGTTCTGTCAGTGATTCAGCAGTAAAGTCAGCACTCAGCGGCAAGGTAATCAAGTACACAATCTCCATGGTAACGGTTATTCCGATTCTTGTTGTATATCCGTTCATGCAGCGTTACTTTGAAAAGGGAATTATGCTGGGAGCTGTCAAGGGATAATAAATGATGTTAACCGCAAGAGCGCGGAGCATATAAAAATTAGGAGGAAGAAAAATATGAAATTGAGAAAAGCGAGTGCACTGTTTATGGCGGCAGCTATGTCCGCATCAATGTTTGTTGTTCCTGTAGCAGCAGATGAGACTGAGGATCCTGCAAAGGCTATTCCGGAGGACGTGATTCCGGATGAGACTGTTACACTGAATGTATTTGACCAGCTGGCAAACTATTCAGGTGAGCAGATCGGTTGGTTTGGACAGGTTATGTTAGAGAAATTTAATGTAAAGTTAAATATCATTCCTGACAGTGATGGAACTTATGAGACACGTATGGAGTCAGGCGATCTTGGTGATCTTGTAATCTGGGGAAATGATGGTGATGAATATCTGCAGGCAGTAGATAAGGGTATGCTCTTTGACTGGAACGAGGATGATATTCTCAGTGAATATGGTCCATATATTGCAGAGCATATGCAGCCGGCACTTGAGAAGAATACACAGATTTCCGGCGGAACAACATATGGAATCGGATTTGATATCGCAACAGATGCTAATCAGCGTCAGGATATCATGTATGAGTGGGATCTTCGCTGGGATCTTTATAAGGAGCTTGGCTATCCGGAAATCAAAAATCTTGATGATATGGTAGATGTTCTGGCACAGATGAAGGAACTTTGCCCGACAGATGATAATGGAAAGACAACTTACGGTGTATCCTTATTCGCAGACTGGGACGGCGATATGGTTATGTTTGTAAAGTCAACTGCATCTGCATATTTTGGCTATGATGAGTTTGGAATTGGCCTTTATGATTCTGATAAGCAGGAGTATCATCCATGCTTAGAGGAGAATGGACCATACCTGACAGCACTGAAATTCTATAACACTCTGTACCAGAAGGGACTTTTAGATCCAGATTCCCAGACACAGGGATATGATGGCATGGTTGAGGATTATCAGAATGGTACTGCATTCTTAAATGTATTTAATTTCCTGGGCTCTTCTCTGTATAACAGCGAGGCACACACATCAGAAGGCAAGATGATGGCTCCGTGTCCGCCAGCAGAGGCAGAGCCAATCGCTTATGGCCAGAATATTTATGGCGGAAACAGACCGTGGACCATCGGTGCAAATACTGAGTATCCAGAGCTTTGTATGGCAATCATCAACTGGCTTGCAACACCAGAAGGACGTATGACACTTGAGTATGGTCCAAAGGATGTATGCTGGTACTATGATGAGGATGGAAATACATGCTTTACCGATCTTGGAAAGACTGCAAAGCTTGATGGAAAGACAGAAATGTCTGATGGCTACAGCGGCACCTTCGAAGATGGAAACTTCAAGATCAACAACACAACATGGGCACTTGATACAACAAATCTTGATTCAAAGGTTGGAGAGACTTATAACTACAAGAGATGGTCAAGCTTTAACTCTGCAGCAGGTTCTGAGATTGAGCAGGATTGGAGAGATCACAATAACTGCGAACTGTTTGATGATTACTTCAAAAATGTAAATCTTCATATCGCACCTGGTACCATGTATTCTGCAGGCGTAAGATCTGATGAGCTTCAGCTTGTATGGACGCAGGTAACAACATGTATCAAAGAAGGTTCCTGGAAGGCAATCTACGCTTCCTCTGATGAAGAATTTGACAAGATCGTAGCTGATATGGTTGCACAGGCAAACGAGTATGGCTATGATCAGTGTGTAGAGTTCCAGGAGAATGAGGTAACACTTCGTGCAGCAGCAGAAGATGCAGCAAGAGCCGGAGAGGTTGTTGAGTAAAACAAAATAAAAATCACTTTTGTTAAAAAGGGGTCTGACCATTTGGTCAGACCTCTTTTGGCAGATTAATTTAATTCTCCCATTCTCGTAATCCCTACATAGATATAACTAATCTTGTACCAGGTGGCAAAGTCTACCACGCCTGTCTGTGGCAGCCCGAAAATATTCTGAAAGGCGCGAACTGCCTCAGCAGTTGCCTCATCATAGTAGCCAGTTGGCGTGAGGGGCGGAATAGTAGTGTAGACCTTCGATATTTCAAGTAATTGCTCCTGAAGCTGCTGTACCTTTGGACCAGAGCTTCCTACTGTCAAATCATAGCGCGGCCATGATGCCGGGATACCTGCGATCTGCTGTGCAGTATTAATATAGAGATCATCACCATAATAATAGCGAAGAATTTCGATAGGTGAATAGCCCTGCTCGCCAAGCGATGCCGATCCCCACTGGCTCATCCAGTTAGGGCATGAAACACGCTTTCCATCGCAGTACTGAGTCAAAATGGGCTGTCGCACATCAGGACGTGACAGATACTGGTCAAAAATCTCATCAACGATAATAGAAATGGAATCAAAAATATTGCGCCCATAAATCCATTTATGATCATAGGCAGTTGATGATGTGATTGTAAAATCATAACCCTGATTGCGATACCATTCTGTATATACACGGTTGAGCGTGAAAGACATGATTGCCAGGATATTTGACACAAGAGCACTTTCCGGCCACGTTGCATAAATTTCACTGGAAGCTACATTTTTAATATAATCTCTGTAAGGCACATAGTAATCTGGTGCCGTGCGGTCAGATGGTGTGCCGTCATGGACAACAATAGTTTCTGGAATAACTACACGGCTTAATACAACCTCACCTGACTCGTAGGAGGGTTTTACCTCGGCCTCAGGATTTTTAGGGGGATAGGTGCCATAAAGTGTATGCTCAGGAATCTCAATTAAATTATTTAAACTAGATCCAATAGGACGAAGACGTGCCATCTGGATGGCAGTCTGGTCAGGAAGCACCTCAGTACCTCGAATAGTAAGAGGTTCAAAGCCAGGTGCACTGATCGTGAGAATCAGTGCAGAATAAGGGCGTGGTTCATCAGGCTTTAGGCTGTAGTCAATAGGCGGTGTTGCGACAGATAAATCAGGTGTTTGACCGACAGAATTTGTTGAAAGCTCCTCCAAAATCGTGTCAGGATCAGATTCGTCAGCTATAGAAACGCTGGCACCATCAATAGGATAATTATTTTGCGCAGAAAGAACAGTAGTCAAAAGAAAGCCGCTGTCAGGCGTGTCAGAAGAAAACGAGCGAAGAAGACTCATAAATTTAGAAATCCTTTCACATCAGCGTAAATCCCTATTAGTATATGCACAATTCTTCACGGGCATGAAAAAAGCCACGGGAAAACCCGTGGCTTTATATAGCTTTTATCCCTCAATCGGAACAATCTTACAGCAGTTAGGTGTATCAACTTTAAGCGGACGGCCATTCATAACAAGAAGACCTTTCTCGTAATCAACAGTAAAGAAAGTAATAGAGTTAGAATTCTTGTTAATACTTGCAACATGCTTATTATCAGGGAAGACAGAAATGTGCTTCGGGAAATCACCGCTGATTGGAAGAACGCATTTCATGTAAAGAAGGCCGTTCTCCGGGTCACGCTCATACAGTGCAAAACTGTTGTCTCCGGCATTAGAACAAAACAGATACTTATCGTCGCTTGTAAACTGCATTGCACATGCAGCAGACTGCTCATCATATTTCTTTGGCAGTGTAGATACAAGCTGCTTAAACTGAAACTCAGGCTCATTTGGATGAGGAAGATAATTATAGACTGTTACATAATTCTTCAGCTCAGAGATCATGTACATATGACGGTCATCCTTTGAGAAGAGCATACGAAGCGGTGCAGAATTTAATTCACAGTGAATGATATCGGCAAGTGTAAGATGACCATTAGAGTGATCAAAACGATATGCCTTAATGTTATCAAGACCAGTATCTACCATGCATAGGAACTTTTCGTCCGGAGTAAACTGAACGCATGTGACATGTGGACGGAAATTACGCTCACCGATTGTACCAGTACCGTGATCAAAGATTTCAGATGCAATGCTTCCAACAGAACCATCCTCATTGATATTAAGAATAGTCATCTTACCATCGTGATAACCAGCAGTAACTAAAAACTTTCCAGCCTTATCAACAGTCAGATAACAGGTACGCATACCGCGGATAGAAGCAGTATTTAAATATTCAAGATCACCGTCAGGAAGGATCTTAAATGCGGCAACACCCTCATCAACAACAGAATACAAATATTTGTTATTGCGGGAAGCAACAAGATAAGAAGAATTGTTGACAGAAACTTCCTTTCGCTTTGTAAAGATGCCCTTTTCTACATCTACGTCCATAATGCTGATGCCTTTGCTGGAACCATAATAGGTGTAAGAGCCTACATATGCAACATATTTTTGTGCCATAAAAGTAAACCTCCTAGTTATATAAATGCCGCTGCATCTGCCTGATTTACACTCAAAAACGGCTGCAGACAGATTCATTCAAATCATGTGGCATAGTCTGCTAAACTGCCATACCTAAGCATACCACATTTTGGAAAAATATTCAAATAAAATTACTTGACAACATAAAAAAAATAGGTATAATTGTCTATTGTGAGTTTAGCAAAACTAAACCTGAGGTTTAATAATAGAATTGCAGAAATAATACAAAACATTTTGTTTAGCTTTACTTTGCTTTTACAAACCATGTTTTATTGTGTGTTTTTGCAGTCACATGGATGCAATATGGGAGGCAAATGTGGAAATCGGACAGAGGATAAAGCAGCTGAGAGTCATGAAGGGGTTGACGCAGGAAGAGCTGGCAGACCGCGCGGAGTTATCGAAGGGCTTTATATCACAGGTAGAGAGGGATCTGACCTCTCCATCGATTGCGACACTGATGGATATTTTGCAGTGTCTGGGCGTTTCTGTCAGCGAGTTTTTTACAGAAGAACCCGAAGAACAGATTGTATTTACAAAGGAAGATTACTTTATTAAGAAGGATGAAGAGAATAAAAACACGATTGAGTGGATCGTTCCAAATGCACAGAAAAATCAGATGGAGCCCATTCTTTTGAAATTAGAGCCGGGAGGATCAACAGATCCAGACAACCCACATGAGGGAGAAGAGTTTGGATATGTCTTAAACGGCGCTGTCACAATTCATCTGGGAAATAAGGTTTACCGGGCAAAAAAGGGAGAAACCTTTTACTATGTATCTGGTAAGCAGCATTACTTAACATCAAAGGTAGGCGCGACAGTACTTTGGATTAGTTCACCGCCGACGTTTTGATCAGGTATCAGAAAAAATGTGTGAAAGGCATGGTTTTATAGTACAATGAAAGAATCGCTGGTTAAATTGGAGGGTATCACAAAAAGCTATGATGGGCAGATGATACTAGATGATTTAAATCTTGATATTTATCAAAATTCATTTGTAACGCTGTTAGGACCAAGCGGCTGCGGAAAGACCACAACGCTTCGTATCATCGGCGGTTTTGAGACACCTGACAAGGGAAAGGTTATTTTTGACGGACAGGATATTACATTCCTTCCGCCTCATAAGAGAGCATTAAATACTGTATTCCAGAAATATGCACTCTTTCCTAATATGACAATAGAGGAAAACATCGCTTTTGGCTTAAAGATCAAGAAAAAGTCAAAGCAGTATATTAAAGATAAGATTGCGTATGCATTAAAGCTTGTTAACCTGAAAGGTTACGAGAAGCGTATGCCAGATTCTCTTTCAGGAGGACAGCAGCAGCGTATTGCGATTGCGCGCGCTATTGTAAATGAGCCTAAGGTGCTTCTTCTTGATGAACCGCTTGGTGCACTTGATTTAAAACTCCGTCAGGACATGCAGTATGAGCTGATTCGTATGAAAAAAGAGCTTGGCATTACCTTTATCTATGTCACACACGACCAGGAAGAGGCACTTACAATGTCCGACCATATCATTGTAATGAACCAGGGTTATATTCAGCAGCAGGGTTCCCCGGAAAAGATCTATAACGAGCCAGAGAATGCATTCGTAGCAGACTTTATCGGTGACAGCAACATCATCGGTGCAACCTTCATTCAAGACGAGCTTGTAGAGATTTTAGGAAGCCGTTTTGCATGTGTAGATAAAGGTTTTGGAAGAAATAAGCCAGTCGATGTCGTGATTCGTCCAGAGGATGTAGATCTTTTGCCAGAGGGTCAGGGAAGTCTCGAGGGAGTAGTTACTCATATGATCTTTAAGGGTGTACATTACGAGATGGAGGTCATGGCCGGAGGTTTTGAGTGGCTTGTCCACAGTACTGACATGTTCCAGGTTGGAACAAAGGTAAGCATCCATGTCGATCCGTTTGACATTCAGATTATGAACAAGCCGGAATCCGAGGATGAGGAGGCGATGGGGGTCCATGAATAAGAAAAAATTGTTATCTGGACCGTACTTTGTCTGGATGATTCTCTTTACGATAATCCCACTTTTAGTGATTGCCTGGTATGGCTTTACAGACCGCACAGGTGCCTTCACGCTTGCAAATGTAAGAGCCATAGCAAGTCCAGAGCATCTAAAGGCACTGGGACTATCACTTAGTCTATCAATTGCCTGTACAATTCTTTGTTTGTTGATTGCATATCCGCTTGCCATGATTTTAAAAAAAACAGGCATGGGCAAGAAAGGCTTTGTTGTATTTATATTTATTCTGCCTATGTGGATGAATTTTCTGCTTCGTACCTACGCATGGTTAAATCTTCTTGATGACGGCGGTATTTTATTTAACATCTGCAGAAACTTAGGTCTTCCGACATTTAGTGTAGTAGGAACAAATGCGGCAATCATTATGGGTATGATCTACAACTTCCTGCCATTTATGGTTCTTCCGCTGTTTAACGTTCTCACAAAAATTGATGAGAATGTATTAAATGCAGCAAGAGATCTTGGTGCAAACAGCGTGCAGGTATTTTTTAAGGTAACATTGCCACTCAGTCTTCCTGGCATTATAAGCGGTATTACTATGGTATTTGTTCCGTCACTGACCACATTTGCCATCTCAGATCTTCTTGGTGCGAGAAAGATTATGTTAATCGGAAACATTATCGAGCAGGAATTTTCCACAGCTGATAACTGGAATCTTGGCTCAGGACTTTCACTTGTCTTAATGGTATTTATCTTAATCAGCATGGCAGTACTTGAGCACTACGATAAAAACGGGGAGGGAACATCATTCTGATGAAAAAATTAAAATCTTTTTTTTCGGGCATGTACCTTACACTGATCTTTATCTTTTTGTATGCCCCGATTGTAACATTAATTATTTTTTCCTTCAATGAAGGAAAAGGAAGCCGCTGGAAAGGATTTTCCTTAAAGTGGTATGAGGATTTATTTGAGAGCAGAATGATTATGGAGGCTCTCAGCAATACATTAATTATAGCATTTGTGTCCGCATTAGTTGCCACACTGGTAGGCACAATTACATGTATCGGTATCAATGCATTAAAAGGAAAGTTTAAGACAACTTATATGGCTATAAACAACATTCCGCTTATGAATTCCGATCTTGTAACAGGACTTTCATTGATGCTTGTATTTATTTCTGTTGGCTGGAAGTTTGGCTTTTCCACTATATTGGTGGCGCATATCACGTTCAATATTCCGTATGTGATCTTAAGCGTTATGCCTCGTCTTCGCCAGACAAATGTAAGTACTTACGAGGCAGCTATGGATTTAGGTGCAACGCCACTGTCTGCTTTTTTTAAGGTTGTGCTTCCTGATCTTGCACCGGGAATTACATCTGGATTTTTACTGGCATTTACGATGTCTTTAGACGATTTTATCATCACCTACTTCACCAGAGGCGCCGGCATCAATACGCTGTCAACATTAATATACAGTGAAGTAAGAAAGGGCATCAAGCCAACAATGAACGCACTGTCAACAGTGATGTTTGTTTCTGTACTACTGTTATTAGTTTTAATGAACACGCTTCCGGACATGCGCGATAAAAGAAAAAGAAAACAAGAGGAGAAAAGTTGACTATGAAAAGAAGAGTATGGGCAGCAGCATCTGCTGCAATGATGGCAACTACTGCATTTGGCGCACAGGCTGTATTGGCAGATAAGTATCCAAATGGCCAGGTAAAGGTATTTAACTGGGGCGAATATATTGACGAGGATCTGATTGACGAGTTCGAAGATGAGTATGGTATCGAAGTTATCTATGATACATTTGATACAAACGAGGCTATGTATCCGCGTGTAGAGGCAGATCCAAGTCTTTATGACGTTATCTGTCCATCTGACTATATGATCGAGAAGATGATCCAGAATGATGTTCTGCAGGAGATCGACTGGGATCAGATCACAAACAAGGAAAACATTGGAGAAGTTTACTTAAAGAGCTGTGAAGGCTTTGATCCAGGCAATAAATATTGTGTTCCATATACATTCGGAACAGTTGGCATTCTTTATAATAAGGAATTAGTAGATGAGGATGCTGTAATTGACAGTTGGGATGTACTTTGGGATGAGACATATAAGAACGATATCATCATGCAGGATTCTGTGCGTGATGCATTTATGATCTCCTTAAAGCGTCTTGGATACTCCTGCAACACAACAGATGAGGACGAGTTAAACGAGGCAATGGAGGAGTTAAAGATCCAGTCCAAGTTAAACAAGGCTTACACCATCGACGAGGTGCGTGATAAGATGATCAACGGTGCAGCAGCAATCGGTGTTATCTATTCAGGTGAATATCTGTACTGCCAGGAAGAGAACGAAGACCTTGAATATGTAATTCCAAAAGAAGGAACAAATATCTGGTACGATGGCTGGGTTATCACAAAGGGCTCCGAAAATGTAGAAAACGCGCATAAGTGGATTGATTTTCTGTGCAGTCAGGAAGCAGCTTATGATAACTTCGAGTATATCTATTACGGAACACCAAATATCGCAGCACAGGAGTTAATCGACGAAGATATCATAAACAATCCGGGCGTATTCCCAGATGAAGAAACCATTGAAAAGTGTGAGGTTTATAATTACCTTGGCAAAGAAGCCGAAGATATGTATTATGAGCTTTGGAAGAAGGTAAAATAAAATAGTTGCAAAAAATACAAACCTGTATTAGAATAATGGTGCTGAGAAAAGCGTTAAATATTATTTCCAAGGAGGAAAAACAAATGGCATACAAGATTAGTGATGAGTGTATTATGTGTGGTACATGTGAGGGTGAGTGCCCAGTAGGTGCAATCGCAGAGGGCGAAGGCAAGTACGAGATCGACGCAGACGCATGCATTGAGTGCGGAAGCTGCGCAGCTGCATGTCCAGTAGGCGCAATCAGCGAATAATTTATTCACTGTAAGAAAAAGACTGTCCGAGAGGGCAGTCTTTTTTGCTTACGTTTTATGTTTTCTTTTCCATGGCAGTCGGCTCGCGGCAGCCTCCTTTTGTTCACGCGACTTTTTGCGGCGCATAAAAAGTGTTTCATCAAGCTTGCGAAAGCGCTCCTCTGCCTCATCATCCTGCAGCCGCATCCTATAATCCATCTCCTTAATAACCTTTGTGCTGACCTGCTCAGTGATTTTTTCTGCGATAACATTGTCAAGCTGCACACCTATCTTTTCGCAGATTGTATCTGCAAGCTGTGCGTTAACATCAGCAGAGTGTCGGCATAGTGCCTCATCTAAAATACGGTTCATAACATCTTCAAATTCCTCCATGCGAAGTTTTCGTGCAAGCTCCGTCTGCTTTGCAGAGACAGGAAGAATAGCCGGAAGCGTATCAGGCATCTCACTGGCTCGTTTATTCATCTCATCAGATAATTTCACCAGATAATAAAATTCATCATCATCCAAAAGAGCCAGTCTGGGAACCACCAGCTTAATAGCCTTTAACTGATAACCCGCATCACGCAAAATCTTAATCCGCTGAAACATCAGAAGCTGTGCATTTGTGTAGCAGCGATAGCCCTGATCATTTCTCATGATAGGAAGACCAAGCTCCTCCTCCCAGTATCGAAGCACATGAGCCTCCATATTGAGCTGCTTGCAGGCATCTGAAATCAAAATGGGCTGTTCGTCAGCGGCCTGAATAGTTTCCTGCAATTGCTGTTCTGTTTTTTCCTCTCGATCCTGCATAAATTCCTTCCTTTCTAAAATGAAAGCTGTGTTCACATGAACATCAAAATATCCTATAGCGATACTATATCAGCTTTTATGGGCAGCGCGAAAAAATTCCTTCGCTTCATTTTTCCAAATTTTTCGAGGATTCTACATTGCTTTGCATACAAAAAGGGTGGTATCATTTCTTTATATAGAGAGAAAAGAAGGGAGAAAAAACAAATGAAACAGATATTTTCTTATCTGATTCCGTATCGGGCAAGAATGGCAGTAGGTTTTTCAATAAAGGTTGCTGCTACCATTGTTGAACTTTTGATTCCGTGGGCACTTTCCATCATGGTAGATAAGGTGATTCCGACTGAAAACATTGGCTTTGTATTTGCGTGGGGCGGTGTAATGATTTTATTTGCGCTTCTTGCGCTGTTTGGAAATATCGTTGCAAACCGCATGGCATCGCTTGTTGCCAGAAATACAACAGAAAGAATCCGTCTTCAGCTGTTTTCAAAGATAAGCTTTTTATCTGCCAGACAGCAGGAGCAGATAGGACAGGCATCACTAATATCAAGATCAACATCAGATACTTATAACATTCATCAATTTATTGGTATGATGCAGCGCCTTGGCGTGCGTCAGCCTATCATGCTTATCGGAGGTCTTGCCGTCACGCTTTCAATGGATGCGCCGCTTACATGCATCATGCTGGCACTTCTTCCAGTCATGGCATTTCTTGTATATTTGTTTTCAAGTAAAGGTGTGCCAATGTACACAAAGGTGCAGGAGGCAGTAGATCGCTTTGTGCGTCTTGTAAGAGAGGACATTGCAGGTATTCGTGTCATCAAGGCACTGTCAAAGACAGACACAGAAAGAAGTAAATTTGCAAAAATAAATGAAGAAGTTGTAACGCGTGATCAGCATGCCGGAATGATTATGGGTGCAATGAACCCTGTCATGAGCATCATTTTAAATATAGGATTGGTGCTAGTTCTTTTCGTAGGTGCAAAGCGTGTCAATGAAGGATTAACAACACCAGGTGTCATAATGGCATTTATGTCATACGTGACAATTATTTTAAATTCAATTTTGTTTTTGTCACGAATTTTTGTAATGTATTCAAAGGCATCTGCATCCGCAAAACGTATCAGCGAGGTATTAAATCTGCCTGAGGATCTTATGGTAGAGCATCCTGTTGGAAATGTAGATCCAGTAGTAGAAAAGGCAGTGAATGAGGCAGAGGCAGCCGCTGCCAAAGAGACAGGTGCAGAGTTTGTCCTGCCGCAGATTATCTTCGATCATGTATCATTTCGTTATGAGGATGGGGACGGTGAGGACTGTCTGCATGATGTAAGCTTTACAGTAAATAAAGGAGAAACGCTTGGTATCATAGGAGCCACAGGCTCAGGAAAGACAACTATTGTGAATCTTTTGATGCGCTACTATGATCCAGATGAGGGACACATCTATGTCAATGGCCGCGATGTGCGCACCTACACGTCAAAGGAACTCATGCCTCTTTTTGGTGCTGCCTTCCAAAATGACGTTATTTTCCATGATACAATCTATGAGAACATTCGCTTTGGACGTGATGTCTCAAAGAAAGAAGCAATGGCAGCAGCACATGATGCACAGGCTG
>ENA-UPXC01002362-UPXC01002362.1-human-gut-metagenome-genome-assembly--contig:-NODE-2362-length-22518-cov-6.389198_pt1 | contig 22518 bp, 27 predicted proteins | sample MGYA00250047_ERZ773371 | MGnify/ENA primary metagenome ERZ773371 (study PRJEB29103, sample SAMN06111975) | human gut metagenome | biome: human gut; feature: ankylosing spondylitis patient; material... | reverse complement strand
TTTTTTCAAGCAGAAGACGGCATACGAGATTGTTGACTGTGACTGGAGTTCAGACGTGTGCTCTTCCGATCTGTTTGCCGCATTGCTTACAGCCGTGGCACATTATATATATATCCGCTTTATTGACCAAGGGTTTATATTGAATTCCTATGAAACGATGTTGAACTCCTGGGAAACCATGTTGAATAATCCTACATATAAAGCTGTGCCCGGCATTGACGCATATATTGAACAATTAAGGGAAGGTTTAAGCCAAGTGCGTTCACTGACTCCGATAGAAATCACGATGCAAATGATGTCGATGAATGTTTTTGTGGGATCATTACTTGCCATTCCCACCGCTTTGTTCGTTATGAAGCGCCCACCGGCAGATTATATCGGAGGAAGATAAAATAAAGGATAAAGAAATAGTGTATATAGAAAACAGTTTAATCGTAATATAGAAAGATGGATATTTCAGTAGTCGTTCCTTTGTATAATGAAGAAGAATCACTTCCGGAACTGTACGCATGGATTGAACGGGTGATGAAAGCCCACGGCTTTTCATACGAAGTTATTTTCGTGAATGACGGAAGTACCGACCGCTCCTGGCAAATTATCGAAGAACTGAGTCGAGAATCAGATGCAGTACATGGCATTAAGTTCCGCCGTAATTATGGCAAATCTCCGGCATTATATTGTGGCTTTGAAAAGGCACAAGGAGATGTTGTCATTACAATGGATGCAGATTTACAGGATAGCCCGGACGAAATACCCGAACTATACCGGATGATAACAGAGGATGATTACGACCTGGTATCCGGCTGGAAAAGGAAACGTTACGATCCGCTTTCAAAAACCATTCCTACAAAAATATTCAATGCAACGGCACGCAAAGTATCCGGTATCAAGAACCTTCACGACTTTAATTGCGGCCTGAAAGCCTACAAGAGAGATGTGGTGAAGAACATTGAAGTGTATGGCGAAATGCATCGTTATATCCCCTACCTTGCCAAGAATGCCGGTTTCAAAAAGATCGGAGAAAAGATTGTTCAACACCAGGCACGCAAATTCGGCAAGACGAAGTTCGGCGGTTTGAATCGTTTCTTTAATGGATACCTGGACTTGATCTCACTTTGGTTCCTGTCAGCCTTCGGAGTAAAACCGATGCACTTCTTCGGACTTCTCGGTTCACTTATGTTCATCTTCGGCTTTATTGCAGTAGTCATTGTAGGCGTTACAAAACTATACCATATGCATAGCGGGATGCCTTACCGTTTGGTTACCGACTCCCCCTACTTCTACTTATCGCTGACCGCCATGATTATCGGAACACAATTGTTCCTTGCCGGCTTCCTTGGCGAACTGATTTCACGCAATGCCCCTGAACGAAATAAATATCAAATAGAAAAAACAATATAAGACTATGAGAAAATTAGTAAAACTGATATTGCTTTGTCTGATTGCTTATCCTATTATCAGTATCGTTTCTTCCTGTTCGGAAGAAGAAGACTGCTCAATGAATGCACGTCCGATGATGCAATGCTATCTTTATAAAATAGACGGAGAGACAGAAAGAGTTGTGAATGATACTCTTGACTCGCTCACCATCACCGCATTCGGTACAGATTCTATCATCCTCAATAACCAGAAGAGAGTACACGAATTATCATTACCACTACGCTATACGGCAGACTCCACCGTACTGGTATTCCATTATAGCAAAGACGTTAAGATTAAAAAAGATACGATTGTCATCCGCCAGAAGAATACGCCTTATTTCCTTTCAATGGATTGCGGCTACCAGATGAAGCAAAGCATCACAGGCAGATCATATAGCCGTCATATACTTGACTCCATATATATTCAAACAGCAGAAGTAAGCATTTATGGAACGGAAAATCTTAAGCTCTTTTATCGTAATTAATCTGGTGCTTTGTTTGTTGGCCGGATTTCCGGTACAAGCACAAAACAGCAACCGTCCTCCTGCCTCTAATCCGCCGAAAGAGCAAAAGAAAGAAGTGGATGAGGAAGCTTTCCCGCTATACAATGGCGTGACCGTCAGTGTTGATTTATGGGGTATCGGAAGCAAAGCTTTCGGAAGTGATTTTTTAAGTTCAGAAGTAGCGGTGGATGTTAACCTCAAAAACCGTTTCTTCCCGATAGTAGAACTTGGATATGGCGGCACCGATGCATGGAATGACAATGGTACCCACTACAAGAGTAATGCGCCTTATTTCCGTATCGGAATGAATTACAACGCTCTTTTCAAAAAGAAATTCAAGAATTACCTGTTTGTGGGATTACGTTACGCCATGAGTAGTTTCAAGTATGATATAGCAACCCTATCGGTAGATGATCCTATCTATGGCGGAGGCATTGGTAATCCGAACCAGGTAGATGACATCTGGGGTGGAAGTTTACCCTTCAACCACAAAGGAATGAAAGGATCCATGCAATGGTTTGAATTTTGTGTCGGCATTCGTGCACATATATGGAAAGAACTCTATATGGGCTGGGGATTGCGCTTCAAATTCCGCACAAGTTCATCTACAGGAGAATACGGAGATCCCTGGTATGTACCCGGATTCGGCAAATATGGCTCAAACACAATGGGCGTAACTTATACAATCACTTATAAACTACCATTCTAAAACTATGACCGGATTAGAGATTTGGCTTCTTGCCGTGGGACTCGCGATGGATTGTTTCGCCGTCTCCATAGCCAGTGGCATTCTTCTGAAACGTACGCTATGGCGGCCTATGCTGACCATGGCTTTTTTCTTTGGATTATTTCAAGCCATCATGCCACTCCTCGGGTGGATAGGCGCCAGCACATTCAGCCATCTGATAGAGAGTCTGGATCATTGGATTGCTTTCGCCATTCTTGCTTTTCTGGGCGGACGCATGGTCAGAGAGTCTTTTAAGGACGAAGATTGCAAAAAAGAATACGACCCGAAAAGCTTGAAAGTAGTGCTCGCATTAGCCGTTGCAACCAGTATCGATGCATTGGCCATTGGAGTCTCATTTGCATTTCTGGGTATGCGTGATTTCTCAGAAATACTCCCTCCTATTTCTATCATTGGCTTTGTATCTTTCGCCATGTCTCTTATAGGATTACTATTCGGTATCCGCTTTGGATGCGGCATTGCACGAAGACTACGGGCAGAACTCTGGGGAGGTATTATCCTGATTATCATCGGAACTAAAATATTAATAGAACACTTGTTCTTTAGTTAAACTTCACTTATGGAAAAGAAGGCACAGAGAAATTTCTTATGGATTGCCCTGCTTGTATTGGGAACAATCTGGATACTTGCACGTCACAACCGTACGCAACCTTATTATACAATAAACGGATTGATATTCGGCACGGTTTATAATATAACCTATCAGTATGATGGTGACTTGAAAGTTGAAATTGACGAAGAATTGAAGAGGTTTGACGGCTCTTTGTCCCCCTTTAATGATACGGCCACAATTACGCGAATCAACCGCAACGAGGATATTGTACCGGACACTTTTTTCACGAATGTATTCCGTCGTAGTATGGAAATTTCCAAAGAAACGGATGGTGCATTCGACATTACGGTTGCCCCATTGGCCAATGCCTGGGGATTTGGTTTCAAGAAAGGCGCATTTCCTGATTCGGCCATGATAGATAGTCTGCTGGACATTACGGGATATACCAAAGTAGCCCTATCCAATGAGGGAAAGATCGTGAAGCAGGATGAACGCATGATGCTATCATGTAGTGCCGTTGCTAAAGGGTATGCCGTAGATGTAATAGCACAATTTCTCGCAAAGAAAGGCATTAAGAATTTCATGGTAGATATAGGTGGAGAAATTGTAGCCCAGGGAGAAAATCCAAAGAAAGATTTGTGGCGCATCGGTATCAATAAGCCGGTAGATGATTCGCTATCTATCAATCAGGAATTACAAACGGTACTGAATGTAACGGGTGTGGGTATTGCTACTTCAGGCAATTACCGTAATTTCTATTATAAGGATGGAAAGAAATATGCACATACCATAGACCCAAGAACGGGATATCCGGTACAACACAACATCTTATCCGCCACGGTAATAGCCAAAGATTGCATGAGTGCTGATGCTTATGCTACCGCTTTCATGGTGATGGGATTGGAAGAAGCCGAACGGTTTGCCGATGCCCACCCGGATATTGATGCCTGCTTTATCTATACGGATGAGAAGGGAGAACTTCAAACATACTATACGAAAGGGATGGAACGGTTTATAACAAGTGATTAGTGTTTAGTGATAAGTGATTAGCACCATGCGGAATATATCGCAACCCACTAATCACTTATCACTAAACACTAATCACTACAGAGCTACACTTCGGTAAATTACCTATTTATAGAATACAAAATACACCGCAAGTACCAGACAAATGAATGCCGCAAAATGATTCCAATGCAGACTTTCGCCCTTGAAAAGAACCGTAGTAAATACCGTGAAAATGATGAGTGTAATCACTTCCTGAATAATCTTTAATTGTATCAGCGAGAAAGGCCCACCATTACCAATAAACCCGATACGATTGGCTGGAACCAAACAAAAATATTCCGCAAGAGCGATGCTCCATGAAAATAAGATTATGGCGTAAAGCGGCCAATTAGTGATCACTTTCATATCTTGCAACTTCAGATGACCATACCATGCAAAAGTCATAAAGACATTAGACACTATTAAAAGCAGAATCGTATAAAGACCTTTCATTTCAGTGATGAATATTTAAGGGGTGATTAATCTAAATTATCAATTTTCTGAGGAAGAAGTTCCTCCTGAACATTTGCCATACTTCCCCAAAGACTATAGCGAGCTTCCGGGTTCATAGCTTCCAACTGATGTAGAATATCCTTCATATTACTACGATGGGATTGCGCCTCATAAGGACAATTCTTCACCTGCTTACGATACCCTCTTATTTGGGCCAGTTCCAGCAAATCAGCCTCATGTACCAAACACATCGGCCGAATAATCGTCATATCAAATTTCTTCATTACCAGACGGGGCGGCATAGAACTGAATGCTCCCTGAAAAGTGATATTCATCAATAGCGTTTCCAGAATATCATCCATATGATGTCCCAATGCTATCTTGTTGCATCCCTGCTCTTTAGCCACCGTGAACAAGGCCTTGCGCCTATTCCATGAACAAAGGAAACAAGGTGATTTGCGTGTATCTGTACTTGCATCAAATTCCGTTTCATATAATACAAAAGGGATTCCCCATGACTCTACATACTCACGAAGATATGCCAGGTCACTCTGATACGGAATATTCTTCATCACTACATGGACGGCAACCACCGCAAACCTGGGCTTAAAAATTCGGGCGCGTCTTGCCAATAGCTCCACTAATGCCAAAGAATCTTTGCCACCTGAAAGCCCGATAAGGATCTTATCCCCATCCTCTATCAGACCATATTCTACCAGTCCTTTACTAAACCGCTTTTCAATGCGGCGGACGGTTTTCTCTTCTTCGGTGAATTGAGCCATAATACTACATAAGATTTGCGGTTGCAAAAGTAAGAGAAAAGAATGATTTAAAGAAGAATTAACATAATAGAATAACGGAAATCAGCATTATTCCCGATTAATTTGTATTTTTGAACATTCGAATTTGTAAGTTGGATGACTAGCATGAAAAAGAGATATATTTTACTCCTTCTATTTTGTCTCACATTAGTCGGTGTATCGGCACAGACGTTGGAGGAAGCAAGAGCTTTCTACAATCAAGGGCAATACGAGAAAGCCAAACCGATTTTCCAGAAACTCGTAAAGACACAACCGGCAAATGGAAATTATAACTTATGGTACGGCGTATGTTGCCTGGAAACAGGAGAACCAGAAGTAGCTTTGAAATATCTGGAAACCGCCGTAAAAAGACGGGTGCCCAGCGGACAACTCTATCTGGCGCGAAATTACAATGACCTGTATCGCTTTGAAGATGCCATCAAATGCTACGAAGACTACATCAGCGACCTGGCCAAACGGAAAAGGCCGACCGCAGAAGCCGAAAAGCTATTGGAGAAAAGTAAAGCCAATTTCCGCATGTTGAAAGGGGTTGAAGAAGTTTGCATTATCGATAGCATCGTAATAGACAAAAGCCGTTTTCTGGAAGCTTATAAAATCAGCCCTGAGTCCGGTAAACTATTCATGTACAATGATTTCTTCCAGAATGAGGCAGAAGTTGCGGCTACCGTATATGAAACAGAACTCGGTAATAAGATTTATTATGGTGAGCGCCAACCGGATGGTAAACTCAGCATCCTCTCGCGTAACAAAATGCAGGGCGAATGGGGCAAAGGTAGCTTGCTACCCGGTAGTATAAATGATTCCATCAATGCCAACTATCCGTATGTATTGACAGATGGCATCACCATCTATTATGCCGCGGATGGTGAAAATTCGATAGGTGGTTACGACATATTCGTCACCCGTTACAATACCAACACGAACACCTACCTCACTCCGGAAAATGTGGGTATGCCGTTCAACTCTCCCTATAATGACTATATGTTCGTTATCGACGAATATAATAATCTCGGATGGTTTGCCTCCGACCGTTACCAGCCGGAAGGAAAAGTTTGCATTTATGTATTCATTCCAAATTCTTCCAAAAGGGTATATAATTATGAAGCAATGGACCCGAAAAAAGCAATCGGGCTTGCCCGGATTCATTCTCTGAAAGATACGTGGACAGATCAGGATGCCGTAGCCGATGCCAAACATCGACTACAAGCCGCATTCGATGAAAAGCCACAAACCACGAAAAGTCATGAGTTTGAGTTTGTAATCGATGACCAGAATACTTATTATCAACAAAGTGATTTCAAATCTCCTCAGGCCAAAAACCTGTTCGGCAAATACCTCCAATTAGAAAAGGCTTTCAAAGAGCAGCAAAACAAGTTGGAAGAGCAACGTTCCTTGTACTCCCGTGCCAAGGAAAGCGATAAAGCCAAACTGGCTCCCGCCATACTCGACCTGGAAAAGCAGATACAACAACTATCAGGTGAATTGGAGAAGGCCGCCATTGAAGTGCGTAATACAGAAAAACAATCCTTTAAATAGAAAACTATGGACATACTTATCATCATTGTACTCATTGTTGCGGCGGTTATCCTGTTCTTGGTAGAACTGTTCGTCATCCCGGGCATCAGCATAGCCGGAATTCTGGCCGGAGCTTGCATGATCTATGCCAACTACTATGCCTTTGCCTATCTGGGTACAACGGCTGGTTTTATCACGCTCGGTGTATCGGCAATAGCCTGCATAGGCTCATTGATACTCTTCATGCGCTCCAAGACCTTGGATAAAGTGGCGTTGAAAAAGAATATCACATCGAAGGTGGACCGTACGGCCGCGGATCAAGTAAAAGTAGGCGATACGGGTGTGGCCATTACACGCCTGGCACTGATCGGCAATGCCGAAATAGACGGCAACATCGTGGAAGTGAAATCCATGGACGGATTCCTGAATGAAAAAACCCCTATCATTGTAAACCGTATTGCGGACGGCGTTATCATGGTAGAAAAGAAAAAAGACTAATATTCACACTTAATATCTTATAAATCATGAACGTAGACACTATGTACCTAACTGCCTTTCTTGTGATAGGAGGCATTATCTTCATCGTACTGTTCTTCCACTATGTTCCTTTCTTCCTATGGTTGTCCGCCAAAGTTTCGGGAGTCAGGATTTCATTGGTGCAATTGTTTTTAATGCGTATCCGTAACGTACCTCCCTACATCATTGTACCGGGTATGATTGAAGCACACAAAGCCGGATTGAGCAACATTACCCGCGACGAGCTGGAAGCTCACTACCTGGCCGGTGGACATGTAGAAAGAGTGGTGCACGCCTTGGTATCCGCCTCTAAAGCTAATATTGAATTATCCTTCCAGATGGCTACCGCAATCGACCTTGCCGGACGTGATGTGTTCGAAGCCGTTCAGATGTCGGTAAACCCGAAGGTGATCGATACTCCTCCGGTGACCGCCGTAGCAAAAGATGGTATCCAGTTGATAGCCAAAGCCCGTGTAACGGTACGCGCCAATATCCGCCAGTTGGTGGGTGGTGCCGGTGAAGACACTATCCTGGCCCGTGTAGGCGAAGGTATCGTATCTTCCATCGGTTCGTCCGAAAACCACAAGTCAGTATTGGAAAACCCGGATTCAATCTCCAAACTTGTGCTCCGTAAAGGTCTGGATGCCGGTACGGCTTTCGAAATCCTGTCCATTGATATCGCTGATATCGATATAGGTAAAAACATCGGTGCGGCTTTGCAGATAGACCAGGCAAATGCCGATAAGAATATCGCCCAGGCCAAAGCTGAGGAACGCCGTGCAATGGCCGTGGCCAGCGAACAGGAAATGAAGGCGAAAGCTCAGGAAGCACGCGCCAAGGTGATCGAGGCAGAAGCCGAAGTACCTAAGGCCATGGCAGAAGCATTCCGTAACGGCAACCTGGGCATCATGGATTATTATCGGATGAAGAACATCGAAGCTGATACTTCCATGCGCGAAACCATAGCCAAACCATCGGGAAACAACTCAAACCAGCCGTTGAGTAAATAACCGGTAGAATTATTGCCCCAGAAAAACGTCGGAACCGGTGAACAGTAATCCCGTTCCGGCGTTTTCTATTTATAAACGTATCAACCAAAAAATCCAGAATATGAAAAAGTATTTTGCATCTTCCGAACTTATTATCAATGATGACGGTTCAGTTTTTCATCTGCACGTAAAGCCTGAGTGGCTGGCAGACAAAGTAATCCTGGTGGGCGACCCGGGCAGAGTGGCATTGGTAGGCTCACACCTTGAGAATAAAGAATGTGAAGTGGAAAGCCGCGAGTTCAAAACCATTACAGGTACCTACAAGGGCAAACGCATCACGGTGGTTTCTACGGGTATTGGTTGCGACAACATCGATATTGTGATGAACGAACTGGACGCCTTGGCCAACATCGACTTCAACACACGTGAAGAAAAGCCCCAACTTCGCCAGTTAGAACTGGTACGCATCGGTACTTGTGGCGGTTTGCAACCGAATACGCCCGTAGGTACATTTATCTGCTCGCAAAAGTCCATTGGTTTCGATGGCCTGCTGAACTTCTATTCAGGGCGCAATGAAGTGTGCGACCTGCCATTTGAACGTGCGTTCCTGAACCACATGGGATGGTCGGGGAATATGTGCGCACCTGCTCCGTACGTGATCGACGCCAATGCCGAACTGATAGAGCTCATTGCCGGAGACGATATGGTACGCGGTGTAACAATTGCCGCCGGTGGTTTCTTTGGCCCGCAAGGACGCGAACTACGCATTCCGCTGGCCGACCCGAAGCAAAATGAAAAGATCGAGAACTTTGAATACAATGGCTATCGCATTACGAACTTCGAGATGGAAAGCTCCGCACTGGCCGGTTTGAGCCGCCTGATGGGACATAAGGCGACCACGGTATGCATGGTCATAGCCAACCGGTTGATTAAAGAAGCCAATACGGGCTACAAGAATACGATTGACACTTTGATAAAAACTGTACTGGACAGAATTTAAGAAACACCCACTCAAATATACTTGATGATTGTTTCCTTCAATCTTTCGTAAGTATATGGTTTGGCAATAATATCATTGCATCCGGCGGCTAATGCTTGTTGTTGTTCTATCAGGAAAGCATTGGCCGTCACCGCAACGATAGGCAAATCGATGTCGATGGTACGTATCTTTTCCGTAGCCTGAATACCGTTCATCACCGGCATGCGGATGTCCATCAATATCAGGTCGGGACGCTCGCGCAAGAAACTATTTACGGCCTCTTCGCCATTGGTAACCCACGAAATGGTGTAGTCCTTTTTCAGCAAAATGTTTATCTGCATAAAGTTAGACTCCGTATCTTCGGCTATCAGAATTTTCTTCCTGCCGTCTGATCTTCGCTCTACGTGGGCATTGGCTTCAACAGGTTCACCATCCGCTCCCAACACAAACTGGCGGTAAGGAAGGGTCATCACGAAAGTGCTCCCCACTCCTACTTCGGACTCTACGGAAATCTTTCCTCCCAATCTCTCCACGATGCTCTGGCAGATGGGGAGCCCCAGACCCGTGCCCTGAACAAAATCGTTCAGCTTTTCAAAACGGTTGAAAATCAAGGGCAATTTCTCCTTCGCAATGCCGCAACCGGTATCCGTTACATACACCTTCAACCATTCTCCGCAGACCTCTAACCCCAGGGTGATGGCCCCTTCATGGGTATTCTTAATGGCATTGGAGAGGAAGTTGAACAGCACTTGCGTAATCCTGTTCCGGTCCACCATAATCCAGATTTCCTCATCGGGATGTATCACATTCAGTCGGATGCCCGTTTTCATTTTCAGGCGATGCACTTTCTCCACTTCGTCAATCAGTCCGGTCATTTCGACCAACTGGAAGTTCATTTCCGATTTTCCCGACTCAATGCGGGAAAGGTCCAGAATGTCATTTATGAGTTGCAACAACAGGTTGCTATTCTTCTGGATGATGTTCAGGTATTCGGCTTTCTCCACTTCATCTTCCGTCAAAGCTATGATTTCAGAGAATCCCACGATAGCATTCAAAGGAGTGCGGATTTCGTGGCTCATATTGGCCAGGAACACCGATTTCATGCGGTCGGCCTCTTCTGCGCGTTGCTTCGCCTCGATGAGTTCATTGGAGCGTTGCACCCTGTCACCGATATCGTGTATCAATGCCATCACTTTATTATCTTCGAACGGAGCGATGCGTGCCTGGAAATAATGCCTTTCGCAATCATCCACATCCAAGGGATACTCTATCTCCTTCAACTCCCCGTCTTCGAGGCATTGACGTATGTTCCGTAGAAACAGGTCGCTGACTTCGGGAGAATAGATGGTGCGCCCGTCCGCTCCCCGTAGCTGCTCAACGGGATGGAGCAAAATGGTATCAGAAGACATTAACACGTCGATGAGGAAGAAATTTTCATCAAAGATGAAGATGAATTCAGGCAATGCCTGTATTATCTTCCGGTTTCGCTCTTCCATGCGCGATATGCGCGTTTCGCGTTCGCACTGCCCGGTGACATTCACGGTATAACATAAGAGGCTTTCCGGATTTCCACTTCTATCTTTCTCTACAGATAAGAGGTGGTCCTCCAACCAGACTATTTCGCCATGCGCACCTACGCAACGCACGCGTAAGACTTTGGACTCTTCAAAGCCATCCAATTTCTTTTGAAAGCCATCCAACGACACCAAATGCTTATCATCGGGATGCACAAAGCTACAGAACTCTTCCAAATTCTGATAACGGATGCCGACTTTATCCAAGCCTAAACTTTCGAAATATTCCTGAGTGAAAGTGCACTCCAGGGTATTGATATTTATCTCCCAGAGAGCAATTTGATGGGCAGCCAGAACGGAGTTGACCTTCAATAATTTCTCTTTCAGTAGTTCCGTGTTCTCGTCTTTCTCGGTAGTATGAGAAGCGGAATCATGCATTTTTATTTTGTCTTGCGCCATAATAACAAAGTGTATCATGTAAAGGCTACGAAAATTGAGCAAATGTAATAAAAAAGAGTAAGTAATATACAATCGCGTTCTTTTTTTTACCCCAAAAGGCTATCTTTGCAACTCAAATAACAATTTTTATGATGAATCAGGATACCATCTGTGCCATTGCCACGGCCCAAGGAGGAGCAATCGGAAGCATTCGCGTCTCAGGAGCGGACGCCATTCGTATCACCAGCCGCATTTTCACCCCGGCAAAATCCGGTAAAACGCTGGCGGATTGCAAACCTTATACACTGACTTTCGGGAAGATACACGATGGAGAGGAAATCATCGACGAGGTTCTTGTCAGCCTGTTTCGCGCCCCGCACTCTTACACGGGCGAAGATAGTACAGAGATCACCTGCCACGGTTCGAGCTATATCTTGCAACAGGTTTTGCAATTGCTCATCAAGCACGGTTGCCGCCTGGCGGGACCGGGGGAATACACGCAACGCGCCTTTCTCAATGGAAAGATGGATTTGAGCCAGGCCGAAGCCGTGGCGGACCTGATTGCTTCTTCATCTGCCGCCACCCACCGCCTTGCCATGAGCCAGATGCGTGGCGGATTCAGCAAGGAGCTTACGGAGCTACGCAACCAGTTGCTACACTTCACTTCACTGATTGAGCTGGAACTGGATTTCAGCGACCATGAAGAGTTGGAGTTTGCGGACAGAACGGAACTTTGCCGATTGGCGGATCATATCGAGGGGGTCATTTCCCGACTGGTACATTCGTTCAGTGTAGGAAATGCGATCAAAAACGGCGTACCGGTAGCCATCATCGGCGAAACGAATGCCGGGAAATCAACGCTCCTCAATGTATTGCTGAACGAGGACAAAGCTATCGTGAGCGATATTCACGGCACTACGCGCGACGTGATTGAAGATACGACCAATATCGGCGGCATTACTTTCCGTTTCATTGACACGGCAGGTATCCGCGAAACCAATGATACGATTGAGAGTCTGGGCATAGAGCGCACGTTCCAAAAACTGGAACAAGCGGAGATCGTGCTTTGGATGATTGATGCAACGGACGCAGCGTCGCAAATGAATCAGCTATCGGGGCAGATACTTCCGCGTCTGGAAAGAAAGCATTTGATATTGGTATTCAACAAAGCGGACTTGCTGGGCACGGCTCATTCTGATGAGGTGCTTTCTGCGGTTTCTTCCATCATTCCTGACGCCGAATGTATTTTTATTTCCGCCAAGAAAAGGCAAAATACGGATGTGCTTCAGAAGAAACTTATAGCCGCCGCCAATCTGCCTACGATAACCCAGAACGACGTGATAGTGACCAATGCCCGCCATTACGAAGCCCTTACGCATGCTTTAGAAGCCATCGGACGCGTACAACAGGGATTGGTAAACAATCTTTCAGGAGACTTCGTGGCCCAGGACATCAGGGAGTGCATCTTCCATTTGAGCGACATCGCGGGGGAGGTGACGAATGATATGGTGCTACAAAATATATTTCAACATTTTTGCATCGGAAAATAATCACCATAAAACACTGACAATCAGGCAATTACAAAATAATCAAAAGAAATAAGCACAAAACGCCAAATCGTTATATATCAACAACTTACAATATATTTTGCTAATAATCACTGTAAAACAAAGACAAATAAGAAACAGATTTGCTGCTATTTGATACTCAAATCAGGGGTTGTTGACAACCTTATATTATATAGGAGCTACACTAAAGTAGCCATATATATAATATGAATTATAATTTTTCAAAGCATTATTATGATCCATTCATACGGTTGAAAGAGGAAGAATGGAAAGATGTAGTTTCAAAAGGCTTCCTAAGTATTAGCGAAGCAGCTACATTGTCAGGATATACGCGCCAGTATATCCACAAACTAGTTCAAACAGGCAAGATAAAAAGTGAACGATGTTTGAATAACCTAGTGATTGCCAATAAGGATTTCATCAAGTGGTATTCGTCTCTGCCGTTAATCCCCCACTCTCCAATTGGCCGAAGTTCGTATTCTCTCAAAGGATTGATGGCCTATACAGGAATGAGCCGTTCTTGGATTCTAAATTTCGCTGAACGTTATCAAATCCAAACCTTCTATTTAGGACTAAATAGAAGGTTTGATGAAATCGATTGTAAAACAGCTTGGGACATCGAACGGATCAAGTATGCCCAATGGCTGACTGTTGATGAAATTACAACTCATCTCAACATTGATGCCAAGGAACTGCTGACACTTGTTGCCAAACATCTGGTTAGGGTGAGATGCATAGCCTATACCGACTATTATTGCAAGAAGGATGTTGAACAAGAAATCAGATGGAGGGAAAGTCATGTATAGGGTTACATTACGTTATAAAATAAAGACAGACGGCAAGAAAAAGTCCATTTATCTTCAGTTCAATCCCCCCATCAAAGATGTAAGGGGAAAAGAAATCAAATATGAATTTCTGAATTTGGATCTTTATGTTAATCCTGCCAATACTGCCCAAAAGAAATACAACCAAACGGTTGAAGAAGTAGCAGAAAACATCAAGTGCGAACGTTACATTCAGTTGGTACGAAGGGATTTCAGTTTTCTGGCAAAAGACAATCTGGATGGAGACTTTCTTGAGTATTTTCATGAAAACGGAGACTATCACAGTCAGAAATATATTTGTGCACGACTCCATTTTGAAAAGTTCTGTGAGAAGAAGTGCTCTTTCAGAGACCTTAGTGTCAGCCTTTGCGAAAAGTACAGGGCGTATATCCTTAGAGACAAGCACCTGACCAGCTCAAAAAAGATATCACACAATACTGCAAGTGCATACTTCAATGTATTCCTGAAAATGGTAAAATTGGCCTATGAAGACAAAATAATCAGCCATGATTATACTGAAATAATAAAACCCATTGTGTGGAATCATGATACCCTCAAAGAGTATTTATCCAATGATGAAGTAAATATTCTACGCCAGACACCTTATTCGCCATATCCGGAACTGCCTAAAGCTTGCCTTTTCAGCATCTTTACAGGATTGCGGCGGAGTGACATTCTTGCTTTACGATGGGAAAATATTGTAAAGAGGTCGCACAATACATTCATAGAGATACAGTGTAGTAAGACAGGTGTTTTAATCCAATTGCCTTTATCAAAACCGGCATTGGATGTTCTGGGTAAAAGAAAAGAAGAAGGGATAGTATTTCAATCTTTGACGATAAGCATACTGAATCTGCATGTACAAAAATGGCTGGACTCGGCAGGAATCACCAAGCATATTACTTTCCATGGACTCAGGCACACATTCGCCATGTTACTTCAGGAAAAAGGTGTCGAAATCTATACCATTTCGAAACTGTTGGCTCACAAGCAAGTATCCAGCACACAAATTTACGCGAAAGTCACCAACCAACAGGTTAACGAGGCCATTCAGTTATTAAAATAGCGAATTGTTAAGCTAAACCAGTCAAATATCGTTAAAGAAGGAGCATTAGATGAATCCACTGTCTGTATTTCAACAAATTGCCATTACTTTTGCAAACAACCTTAAGTAAAAACTGAAGTTATGTTACAATCAAAAATACAGACCCTCAAAAAATACATTTCATCGTTCCTAAATGAGAAAATCAGCTGTTCCAAGTTGTCTTCGGCATCATGCAAACAGATTCCAGCTATTTTAATGGCTAAATACGAATGCACGACAACAGCACTTTTTGGTGTTAATGTCGTGCTTTGTTTTCCCAAGGAGACTGATTCATTAACACCGGCAAAGCTACAGAACCATATGCAGCTCTTTACTGTCAAATTGGGAATGCCCAGTATTGTAGTGATGGATGATATCCCATCCTATAATATCCAAAGGCTGATTGTTCAGCGGATTAACTTCATCATCACAGGCAAACAGATGTTTGCTCCGTCATTGTTGCTCGACCTAAGAAAGATACCTAAGCCAAACAAAGATATTAAGGAAGATATTCCGCCGCTCGCACAATGTCTGATTCTATACAATATTGAAGTTGAAATACTTTGCCATACCATAAATGAAATTATGGATATTTTCAATGTTTCCTACTCTACAGCTAACAGAGCCGTTCGGTGGTTGCAAAGTAAGAACCTGACGATATCTTTGAAAGGTAAAGAGAAGAGATTGCAGTTTGCAAAACAAGGCCGTGACTTATGGGAAGCTAGCATAATATATCTGACAACACCGATAGAAAAGGTTGTCTATACTAATACTATTCCATCAAAAGCTCTGTCAACTACCATATTTGATGGCTATAAAATTGAACCTATAGAAGCAAATTGTTATGCTGTATGCAAAGACGATTTGAAGGATATCACAGTTTCTGAGACTGGCCGATTCAAAATTGAGGTTTGGAAATACAATCCTGTGATCTTGGCTGGATTAAAGAAACATGTGGATAAATTGTCACTTTATCTTTCGATTAGAAATAAGGAAGATGTGAATGATGATATTGAAGACTTACTTATTAATCTTGAACAATAGCTGACGTATCTTATATTTTTTGGTAAATACGCCGATATTATATTGAATTATTACTATCCGGTCCCCCCTATAGCCATACTATCTTGCCCCCCTGTAAAGGTATTTCAGTTTTTGTTTTAGAATAGCAAGCCTCGTCAACCCAAAAGAGATGGTCCTGGTGGTGACTTCACATTCAGCCGGGCAGTCACTTCAAGCCATGTTTTCTCTGGATTTTCCATAAATTCTATAAAGTTGATGTAGTAATCAGTGCCAACCTGTATCATAGAGGACGACAAGAAAAACAATATTTTAATTTCACAATTCAGATAAATAATGCATCATAACAAATGATATATCATATATTATTTATATATTTGCAGTATAATATCGTTAGTTATGAAATCAAAAGGAGCTGTATATACTCAAAAGCAGAAAAAGATACTTGAGCAGTTGGGTGAAAATATTCGCCTGGCACGCCTACGTAGAAAGCTATCATCAAAGTCCGTAGCAGAGCGTGCAGGTATTGCAGTCTCCACAATGACCAATGTGGAAAAGGGAGAGCCGGGTGTAGGTATAGGCACATATTTACAAGTGTTATCCGTACTTCAACTGGCAGAGGACATTCTGCTGATCGCAGATAAAGATCCTTTGGGAAGAAGGCTTCAGGACAATATGCTGCTTGCACCCAAAAGAGCACCCAAAAAGAAGAAAGTAAAATCACCGATAGAGCATGTGATTGATGATGGTACGTCTCCTAAACCGAAAATAAATTAGAACGATTATGGCAAATTCAAATGCAGAAACAGAAGTCTTCGTATATGCAGACTGGGAAATGTATGATTCCCCTCGTCTGATCGGCACCCTCTACTATAGTTCTGTAAGAGGAAAGGATACATATTCTTTCGAGTACGATACCACATGGTTGAAAGAGGGAATTGAAATTGACCCCGAGTTACCTTTATTTTCCGGAAGGCTTTATTCCGCTTCTTCAAATAACTTTGGTGTTTTTCAAGATTCTGCACCTGACAGGTGGGGAATGAAGCTTATCAAACGACGTGAAGCTTTACTGGCTAAAGCTGAAAAAAGACCCTTGAAAAGAATCGTAGCTATTGATTTTCTTTTGGGAATATATGACCGGCATCGGATGGGTGGTCTGCGGTATAAAACCGATGAAGACGAGGAGTTTGTATGCGAAGACAAATCTCTCGCTGCTCCACCATGGACATCTTTACGCGAACTGGAACATGCAGTCGAGCAATATGAAAAAAATGCGGATAAACTGGACGAGGCAACACTCAAATGGATCAATCAATTGTTTGCCCCCGGTTCTTCACTCGGTGGTGCCAGACCTAAGGCTGATGTAACCGATGAAAACCAATACCCATGGATTGCCAAGTTCCCCAGTAAAAATGATACAACCGATATCGGACTATGGGAAATGATAGTGCATGACTTAGCGATCAAAGCCGGTATCACTGTTCCACAGGCACAAGTCAAACAGTTCAAAAGTAAATATCACACGTATCTATCCAAACGGTTTGACAGGACGGAAACAGGGAAAAGAATCCACTATTCTTCGGCTATGACTTTACTAAATCGGTCTGACGGAGACGATGCCTCCGAAGGTAGCAGCTATCTGGACATTGTTGAACTTATAAAGAGCATCAGTTTTAGGCCGATAGAAGACCTAGAAGAACTTTTCCATAGAGTAATGTTCTCCGTTTGCGTATCTAATACCGATGACCATTTACGTAATCACGGTTTTCTCTATACAGAAAATGGGTGGATGCTCTCTCCTGCCTTTGATATCAACCCAAATGAAGATGGAATTGGATTAAAATTGAATATCAATGAAGACGATAATGCTTTAGATATAGACCTCGTAATGCTAACGGCCGAATATTACCTCATTTCAGAGGAACGTGCCGAGGAAATAAAGAATGAAGTAGTCAATGCGGTTAAACAATGGAGAACTGTCGCTAAAAAACATCAAGCATCTGAGTCTGAAATAGCTTTGAAAAGCCCGGCTTTTAATATTATAACTAATTATATATCATCATAATACACTTTATATATGATATTATATAAGGTAACTATATATCACTTTGCACCAGATTCTTATTAAAATCCAGAGTAGAGGTGCAAAATATCTACTCTGGATTTCACTCATAAAGATACAAATAAATTATTTGAAATCAACAAGTTTGGTATCTTTTATTTAGGAGTTTCATTATAAGAAATAGAAAAGAAAACTTTGTTTTGAGATGATAAGACTCCTACTTTCATTGTTATAACAAAGTTTTTAGTATTCATTTTATAAACATCAATACTTTTACCTGTTGTTATGCGAAACTTAGATTTATATTTATTTTCTAAATAATCAGTTGCTTCTTTTAAATATTCAAGACAAATATCGAGGTTTGTCATTTTATATGGATAATCTCGATAACACTCAATAACATTAGCTCTTTCATTACAAGATAGAACGAAGTTATTGCTTAAATAATACACGACCATTTCGTTCCCTAAATTTTTCGATTGTTCTTGGGAAAATGGCAAAGATGGATCTTTCAACGAGGCTTCTATACGTTCTAACTTGACACCTAATTTAAACTGTTCTTCTTCAAACTTTAATACCTTTAAAAAAGAAGAGTTCTGAGCAAAAGACACAATAGTACAAAAACAAAAAGCGATTAATAATATTCCTTTTTTCATAATAATTCGTTTTTTACCCTCACGTGACCAACAAAGGCGATACAATAAAAAGAAGTGAGTCACTGTCCACACTTCGTAAGGTATCGCCAGAGACCTATGTACACGCAGACAAGCAACTCACTTGATATAGCGAGAGCTTGTGCCTTGTGTACTGTCAAAACTGGCGATTTTAACGAAGTAAGGCACTTCCGAATTTTCTAAAATGTTTTGTCCTATAGAACTTTGCAAATATACTAAGATTTACTATATTTGCAATATAAAAAGTACAAGATTATGGGTAACAATGAATGTCAGCATCAATGGGTCAAAACGCCATATGGATATAAATGTTTAAAATGTCCACAAATGATACTCAATGAACAAGTGATTGCAATTCCTGGTATTATTTATGAAGATACTGACCTTGAAGACGAAGACAATACGAACAAAGAAAATGAGGATCAATCTAAATAAAGATCCTCATCTCGTATTGTTTTTTCTAATTCCAAATCCTGGGATGTTGGATGAAGGATTTTTTGTATCATCATTTGGGCTTCTTTTTCATTAACACCTAATGCTATTAAACACTTGTACATCATTTCATCAGTCATATTATTTTGACGATAAATCTCTCTAATTTCAGAAGGTCTATAATAATTTTTCTTTTTCGACTTCTTCTTAAAATTATATTGCATTGCAAAACTCATGAAGTTTTCAAACTCTTCTCCTGTTGTCTTATCTTTTTTACTCATGCTATCAAATCATTATAAGTTACACGATAATCAATGTTACAAAGTAACAAATTAAATCTTGAATTTTCACTAATCTTACGAGTGTTATAGCGAAACACAAACTCATTAACATATTTCTGAAGATGTTTTGGACTCATATAATGATAGATTCCTACATATCCTCTTTTAAGTAATGTCCAAAAACCTTCTATCGTATTAGTGTTGATACGCCCTTTGCCATATTGTCCTTTGCTATGGTCAATTGTATAATGATAATACATCTTATTTATTTCATTATAACCTTGCCATTCGTCAGTATATAATATAGCATCCTTATCGACAAATTCTAATATTTTAGGTGTTAACTCATTTTTAGATGTATTCTTAATCACTCTGCCAATTACATTTCCATTCCTTTCAACCATTCCTAAAACAGGAGTCTTGTCTTTGAATGAACGTCCTTGACATGCTTTCACTTTTTTATCCCAGCGACGATTCTTGTTCTTTCCACCAACAAAGGTTTCATCAGCTTCCACCTCATTTTGCAGTTTACCTTCATTTTTACATATTAGACATATTCTTATACGCTGCAATACATACCAAGCTGTCTTCTGAGTTACTTTTATATCTCTTGCCAATTGCATGGAAGAAATTCCTTTCTTATTTGATAAGATTAACCATATTGCCATAAACCATTTGCGCAGTGATAGTTTGGTATTCTCGAAGATTGTTCCAGTTAACACATTAAATCGTTTGCCTGTATTCTTACACAAATAGCCCTTATTGCAAATATATACCTTAGAACTTGGGTCGAAAGGAGATGTTACACCTTCTTTCCATCTCAAATTTTCTAAATATTTGATGCAAGATTCCTCTGTTGGAAATGCCTCTAACAACTCAAATAATGAATTGAATAATCTTACGTCTATCATGACAATTCCTCCTTTAATTAATATGTTAAAGATACTAATTTTCACGCAAAAAGACAACTTAAACAATACATAAATCTGAAAATTATTCGTATATTTGGAATATAAATAAGGAGAGATTTGTGCGTAAATCTCTCCTTGAAGAGGAGAATCATGTATTCTTCAAGATTTCGTTGATATTTAAAAACATCGAAAGGAGGTGTTTAAAATGAATCATCAAATATATGAAGAGGATCTCCTTGCCATGATTGTCTATTATTATTCAATTTTGTCAAGATAAAGATACTTAAATTTATATTGATATAGATGCGAAATGGGTCATAGACTTTATTTCGCATCTTTCTTTTTATTAATATTCATTCTTTTTATTTGAAATCATCCACATGTAATTGTCTTTACCAAACTTGAAATCCTTCTTTGGCCTACCCTGAACACGATCATTCAATGTCACAGGATTCAATTCTGCTAACTGAAAAGGTAAATTCAATGCCATGTCAGTGATGTCTTGTGCTCCTCGAACTTCATTAAAGTACACATCACGAGTTTTTGGAGAAAAGCTGTCAACAAGATATGCTTTTAAATCTCCAAAAATTTCCATTACTAATATTTGCTTTTCTGTTCCTGCTACTATTGTCCATAGATTATCTATAACTTCTTTATTCATTTCCATAATTTCTATTTATATTGTTGGTGCAAAGTGATATATAGTTACCTTATATAATTAGTTATATTTTTACATTCACCACCTGCAATCACTGCTCCGCAATCTCACCATTCTTCCGGAGTAGGGCGAGGTAATTCTATATCCTCCCCCTTGTATTTATCATTATCCATTTCCTTCAGTTTGGTAAACTGATTCTGGAGTTCTATTAACATCTTCAACAACTCATCATTGATTATGATTTCTATGTTACGCCCATTTCCAAACCGTTCAAACATTACAATATTTAAGCCGTACTCCTTTAGCAAATTTAGAAGAAATTGCTTTGTAAAAATTGCCCTCTTTGGTTGTCTTATTTTTTAATGTTCCATATTTCCATTCTTTTTAAATCAATAAAAACTTTCCCGGATCAAAATCATTGATTATATGTTCATTCTCATATACATACCCCATTTGATTGCATATAACCTTTATCTTACAGATCTCGGCATCAATATTTGTATGCGAGTGACTATAACCCCACGCATCTATCTGGCTATCAACCATTAGACCATTATATTCAGTTGCAAATGCACTATTCAAGACAGAACCTTTATGCTGTGGGGCAACAACCTGCAAAGTAGGCAGATGATGAGTCACAACCCCAATGTGTTTTGCAGTACTTTCAGCAAGGCTCTTTTTGATATAACCTAAACAGAAGTCATGCATCTGATTATACTCCCCCGCTTGAAGTAATTTCCCCTTATACATGGTTTGACGGAAATCGTTAAGCCCTCTCCAAACGAAATATTCATCAGCCATAGTAATATGCGACCAAAAGGTACTCATTATGAAATCCGTATCATCTATCCTAAGTACTTGATTTTGGTAATAGCCTACATTTTCTTTAAACATCCATTTCCATTATAATCCACGTTCCATCACATCACAATAATTATAATACTCGCAGTTCCCGGGAACAATGAGAACCTGTCTGTAATTTTCAGATGCCCATTTCCAAAAATTACCCAAAGGGGCTATCTTATCCTTTAGATAGAAAATGTCACCGGCCAATACGAGTACATCACCCATTACCGGAAATCCGTTATGCTTAATGTACCTGCTGTTTTCCCAGAACTCCAGATGCAGATCGCTCATATATTGTATTTTCATTTCCACTACTTTTTATTTGTTAATTCTATCAGTCTGTTTATAATTCCTTTTACCTGCTCGTAAGAAACTGGTGCGAAGTCATTGTTATCCACACCCACATCATACTGAGTCGGAAAGAGCATATTCAGCCGGGATGCATCCTTTCCCGTATTATTTTTGCTCGTATGCACATGCCCAAACAGTTGCCAGGTACCATCATAAGATCCTCCATAGCAGAGGAACGGACAATGATTCAGGTAGATTTTCTGCTTATCGACCTCTATGTACATTTGCATTGCAACGTGCGACAAGAGGTCGCATAAGTAATTGTTCAGCATTATGTCTGAACCTATTGTTCCGTCAATAGTAGCCTAAGGAG
>ENA-UPXC01002360-UPXC01002360.1-human-gut-metagenome-genome-assembly--contig:-NODE-2360-length-22533-cov-13.359637_pt1 | contig 22533 bp, 20 predicted proteins | sample MGYA00250047_ERZ773371 | MGnify/ENA primary metagenome ERZ773371 (study PRJEB29103, sample SAMN06111975) | human gut metagenome | biome: human gut; feature: ankylosing spondylitis patient; material... | reverse complement strand
TTATCCATAAAAAATGCCCCCTTTCAGATAAACAGTTTTATTTTTTTCAACTGTCTACCTAAAAGGGAGCATACCATTTGGTTTCCTGGCTTCGTCTGTTAGTTAGTCAATGAATTAAATAGTAAGGAGTTTATTTTATGAAATGCGAAAATACATCGGTTATGCTTTCTATAAAGCCGATTGCCTATATTCATTCAGATTTTTCAGAGAAGTTCGGTATTCCCCGCCAGAGTGGTCTTGTGGATAGTTTACAGGCAAAGATTATTTTTACGGAAGAATTTCGCAATGGTGATTGTATCCGTGGAATTGAGGAATTTTCTCATTTATGGCTTATTTGGGAATTTTCGAAAAACCAAAGAGATAAATGGACACCGACTGTCCGCCCTCCAAGACTTGGTGGCAATAAACGAAAAGGTGTATTTGCCAGCCGTGCTCCTTTTCGCCCAAATCCGCTCGGATTATCCTGTGTCCGTCTTGAAAAGGCTGTTCCAAACTCTCCAGAAGGCCCCATTCTTTATGTTTCCGGTGCAGATTTATTAGATGGAACCCCGATTTATGATATTAAGCCGTATCTTTCTTTTGCAGATGCACACCCAGATGCTCTGGGAAGTTTTTCCACAAAGGCACTGGAACACCGCCTGAATGTCCACTGCGAAGATGCTTTGCTGCACCTTATCCCAAAAGAAAAAAGACAGTCTCTTTTAGACTGCCTCTCCTTAGACCCTCGCCCTTCCTATCAGCATGACCCAGAACGAATCTACGGTATGCAATACGCAGGTTTTGATATTCATTTTTCAGTAAATGCTAACGATCTTTTTGTTACAGAAGTTATTCCTTCTCACGAAAAACAATAAGCTTACTGATAATATAATTTAGGACAACAACAACAACCTGTGCCACAACTTTTACGACGATACTGTTAAAATGAAGCTTACTAATAAAAATTAACAGTATCGCTTCTTCTACAATAAGTGTAAATAAGCGCCCTGTAAAAAAGTGAAAAGCCTCTATAAACAGTTCATGCATTCCGTGTGTCTCCACACTAAACACCCATACCTTATTTGTCACATAAGCAAATGTCACCGCCAAGATCCATGAAATAATATTTGCAATAAGTGGATCAAATCCCAGTCCCACATCACAATAGCTGTAGGAACCGATACTGATCACCGCTGTCATTCCTCCAAAAAATAAATACAGGAGCATCTCTTTATACTTCTGGTAAAACCCTTCAAAAATATTAAGTCCCGGCAATGCCATAATCTTATCAAAAATATCTTTTTCTTTCTCTTTCATTCCTTTTCTCCCACCAGTATATTCCTGATTATCCTTCTTCTTTATGTTCAATACACTTGGGGAATCATAGCACAACAAGAGGAAATGTGCAAGAATTTAATTCATTTGTGAGGTAAACAGACGCAAGAGGAAGGATACTTCCTCTTGCTGTCTTTGACTTAATTTGATAAATAACTTCATCTCCATCCAAAGCACAGCCCTCTGAAAGATAAATAGACCATATTTGTGGCCTCGGAGCAAAGGTTGGATGCAAGCGTCTAAGCGAACATTCAACCTGCAGCGACTAAAGTCACAAATATGGTCTATTTATCTTTCAGAGGGCGTCTTCCCTTGCCTGCGGCAAACTACTTTTTAATAGTCACCTTTCTGATCAAACTCCATCTTCCATATACTTTTGTCTTACCATCTAATTTGTAAGCTCTTGCTTTGATGTAGTAAGTCTTTTTCTTTTTGAGTTTCTTGATTGTTTTTGTAAGGTTCTTTGTAGAAATCTTTTTGGTTATTTTCTTTGTGAAGTTTACATTTGTGGAGTAAACAATTTCATAACCTTTTGCTTCTGCAGTCTTTTTAAGGCTTACTTTTACTTTTTTGCCCTTTAATGCTTTCGCCCTTACCTGTACACGAGCTGGTGCGGATGGCTTAGCCGGTGTTACAGGCTTTGTGTCATCAGCTTTCTTTGCTGGTGCTGTTACCATTGATAAATCATATTCGATATCATCTGCGCTTAAGCTTGATGTCTCATATTTTGTTCCATTTGTTTTACATGTCTGGATGTCCATGTACATTGCCTTAGCAAAGTCCATAGTTTCATTGCCGATGGCAATACCAAGTTTTGTTGCATAATATTCTAAGTTCTTTTTGTCATTCTTATAAACATTAAGCATCTGTGCATTTACATTTTTCTGAAGTTCTTCCATCTTTGTCATGTAAGCTTTATAGAACTGCTTTACACCTTTACCATAGTTCTCTCTGTTTGGTCCGTCACCGTCATTTGTCTCTTCACATAAGTAACCAATGTTACGGAAGATCCAGTAAGCGGCACGAGAGTTCGGCTGCTGTGCCTCTGTTTTATAAGCCTTTGATACATCTGTTAATAATGCTCCATAGAATGGTACAAATGTTGAGTAGTCTGGGCTTGCCATAGAGAACCACTGTACGGTAGCAAGTTCTGTTGGCATAGAAGAATTAATCTGGAAAATGTGAGCTTCTGCTGTTCTTCTGCTTCCAATTCTGTAAGAAATGTTTCTTCCAAAGTTCATGCCTTCGTAACGATATCCTGCTAATTCATACATTTTCTCTACAGTAACATTCTTACAGGTAAAGAAAGGATCCTGATAATCTGCATCATAAATACCTGTGTTATCCTGACCACTTAAAAGATACTGTCCACCACGAATTCTGTCGGCGTTATGGGCTGCATAACCCTTTCCCGAATAAGAAAGTTTTACGTTGATGTCACCCTTTCCATCCTGAGCTGCTACATAAAATCCATTATTCTTAGCCAGTTTTACAAGATTAGGAGATGCTACAACATTCGCTTTATCGCTTAAGTCTACATCACCGATCACAAAACAGTTTGGAATGATTGCTGCTTTGTCAGAAGGCATCTTAATGGCACAGTAGTTATGACCAGTAAGGATTTCAAAATACCATACTTCGTTCTGGTCTGCGATGAAAAGGCCATTACCTTCACCAGCACCAACTGTATCAATAACATCTGCAAGGAGTTCTACACCTTCTCTTGCAGAAGAAGCCTGGCAAAGTACATAATCTGCAAGGTTTTCTTCTGTAATTCCGCCAACTTTAGATTCATATGCATCTATATATGGATCAAACTTTCCAACCGTCTTGGCTACAGATGAAGATGTAGTAGCAGACATAGAAACACCTTTTGTATTGGTTCCAAATTCACCGAAATATCCGTCTTCTGCCCCTTCACTGTCACGGCAGATTGTGTAACGATACGTTGTCTCTACTTTAATTGGAGCCTGAAATGTTGTTGCACCAGTCTCATCTTTAAAAGTCGCATTCTTCCCAACCTTTTTCGGCTGAATAACCTTATAAACCTTATCCTTTTTTGGAGAATAGTCCTCTGTACGGCCATACATTGTTGTTCCATCTTTTGTACAATCCTTACCTACATAGTAGGATGTACATGCTTTCGCTGGCAATGCTACAAAGAGCATCATACCTACAACAGAAAGCATTGTTAACATTAGTTTCTTCATCTTTCTTTCTCCTCTGATTCAATTAAATCCCACAAAACCTTCTTAAAAATGAAAAAATCACCATGACCTTCTGCATTTTTATTCATTTTTTGCGGTCTTTTCTCTATATGATAATACTATTTGAAAGATTCGTCAACATTTTTTGCATAATTATTAATTTTTTAATTATTTAAAGTGATAAAAATATTATTTCTGCATTTTGTAAAATAATTGACATTTAAGAGCCTATTATTAAAAAAATAATCTGACAACTCATAATTATATAATGCACGATAAAACTTTATACTTAATCCCAAATAGCTAAATTATCTCATGATTACGCAGCGCTTAATAAAACTTATAAATGATAAAAATGATATACCAAACCTAATTTCAAAAAACAGCAGCCAGAAATTAAGTGTTTCTCTCTTTCTGACTGCTATTTTTTATTGCATATTATTCTGTTGTTTCTTTACTTTCTATTCTTCTGCTGCATCTGATGCGCTATTAGAATTATTAGTTAATGTTGTATCGGCTGTGGCACTGTTTTGCTTCACACTACTCGAATCACTGGCTGTTGTGGTGGCACTGCCTGCTGCTGTGCTGGCACTCGTGTCCGCAGCTGCATTGCCTGTACTTGTACTACTTTCATCCACGGCGCGCTCTAAAGTAAACTCTGATACAGATTCTCCATCTGCCATTGCAGCTTTGATTGTATCGTCCTTTATCTTCTTGCTTGTGTAAGTATATATTCCATCTGCATCTTTCTTAAATCCGGCGGCCTTTAATTCTTTTTCTGTACTGTCAAAACCCAGGCTTCCTGGAAGTGTGATCTGTCCGTCAAACATTTCCTTACTAAAAGAAAGCTTTGTGACAATACAGTCACTTACTTTCTGGTTCTTATCGCTTAAATTACGGATAATAACACCGATTTTCCTGCCATCTTTATTCGTAAGAAATGCATCCTTTTCAAGTTTACCGCCTGGTACGAGGGTGGCATTTTCATTTCTAAGTGCTTCTAACTTCCATCCGTCTTTTGTAAAGTCAGATACTTTAGCGAGTAGTTTATATTCTTTATCACCGACACCAACAGAAGCAAACATCTTATCTGTATTCTCTACAACACCATCCTCATTCTTTGTCTGTAATGCCTGTTCTTCCGAAGCCTGTTCTGCCTGCTTCTTCTCTTTTTTAAGAGTGCTGATTTCTGTCTTTAACTTCTGGTTCTGCTTTTGCAAAGACTGGGTCTGATAACCAAGTCCTGCAATAATAAGAACGAGAAGAACTCCAACTCCGCCGACAAGCATCTTACTGATTCCGCTGCCTTTATCGGATTTATTTCCATTGTCCTTTGTCAATTCTGCTGCATTCTCCACTTCTGATGCCCTTGATTCCTTCTCCCTTGTCGTATCGGACATCGATTCATCCGCACTTTCTGATACAAACCTTTCTTCTGATTCTATTGATTCTCTTGCTTCTCCCTTTTCAAATTTTCCCTTCTTATTCTGGTGTCTCTTTCTTCTCTTTCTTGGAACAGAGTCCACTTCTGGATCTACTACTTCCTCTCCAGCTTCCTTTATCAGCTGATCAACCTGCTCTTCCCGGCTTAACTTTCTTTCAAAACCGTTCTCTGCATCTGAAAATGTCTCTGTACCGGCATCACTCACCTGTGACTCATACTTCGCTGACCCGACATTGCCGCTGCCGCTTTCCGCTTCGGAAAAACTGTTATCCTTTTCCTGCTGGTCTTGCTGCTCCTGTTCCTGCATATATACCTGCGTATCATCCAGTTCTTTTTCCGATAACATAATCCAGCTCTTCATCGTTGACTTTATCGACTTATCCTTCATTCTCTTATCCTTTCATGCATTATTTCTCTTATTTCCAGAGTGCATTAAAAAAATGCCCGATACCCTGTCCACAACAAAATTATGTGTATTTTCCATGTGTATTCATACATATTAATGATGTTATCTGACTTTAGTCCTCTGTTCCACCTATATTAAAATACTGGTCAAGACCATCTGCTATTCCCTGGACAATCTCATCCTGATAATCATCGCTATTAAGTTTCTCATCTTCTTCCGGATTCGACATATAACCCATCTCTATAATCGTAGTAGGCACCTTTGCCCAGTTAATGCCGCTCATCGTATCCGTCTCCCAGACACGTTCCCTGTTTGCTCCTGTTGCCTCAACCATAGAATCTAATATCTTCTCCGATAAGGCATAACTTTTTTTATGCAGCTCGCCATTATATGGATTCTCTGCTGTCTGGCAGATCGTCATCATCCCTGCATCTGTGCTGTTATCTGAACCATTCGCATGAATCCTTAAAAATGCATCTGCATTATTATCATTCGCAACTTTAGCCCGTTCAGAATTTGAAATATCAACATCATTCTTATCTCGAATCATGATCACCTGATATCCGCGGTCTTCTAGCTCTGCCTGCAGCTTGACAGCAACTTCAAGGTTCAGCTCATATTCTTCTACTCTTGTAGATACCCCCGTTGTCCCTGAAGCTACTTTTGGCTTCGTCTCAGAAGCCCCCGGTCCCACCGGTTCTTCTTCATAATTTCCATGAGCCTGATGTCCAGCATCAATCACAATAACATAATCAGCTCTATGGCTTGCATCTGAGTCAAGTTCCGACTCGGTTGCTGCCTCCTGCGCTGTGCTCTCCTTCACCTGCACACCTTCCGTTGCAGATTCGGCTGCCCCTTTCGTTGATTCCTCTGAAGCATTAACTGCTCCATCTGTCTTCTGTCCACTCCCCTGTTTTACCGTCTTATCTGCCTCTGCATGGCTATTTCCGCAGCCAGCCAGAGCAAAAATAAGCACCACACAAAGAAAAATCGTCTTAAAAACCTTCATCTTTTCACTTCCTAACTTAAATAATGAGAACATGCATTCTTATCTCATTATACCAAGCTATTCATTTTTTCGCCACTCATTTATAAGAGAAAATTCATAATTACAACAATAATTTCTCTACTGTCATTTTCCTGTTGTCCTGCTATAATTTATCTCTTACTTTCTTAGCTTTTACTTTAAACTATCCATTAACTAAAGCTAATGGGATTGCTGCAGCCTTATTTCAAAACTTTAATTTACCACTATTTTTTGCTTCCCATGTTATCATCTAAAAACTGCTGGTAGGACCGTGGCTGATACGTTCCACCGCTAAAAGAACAAAAACGGTACACACAATCGACCACATAATCTATCTCATTATAATCATTCGTCATATCAGGGTCTGGATAAGTAAACTTCAAAATATAATCCCTTTTCCCGTCATTTGCTGCTATAATATATACCCCTGTTTTCTCTGAGGAATCGGCAGAAGCGCCAATCAGGGTCCTTGCCATACCCGAGCTGTCTACTCTTGATGGATACATCTTAAAATACTTCTTATAAACTTCCGAAGAAAAATTTTGATAAAGCTCCCTTGCATTCTGTAAAGGATCGCCCTCATTTTCTTGTGTATATACACTAAGTTCTGCCTCATTTGAATCAGAAGCAGAGTTTCCTTTATAAGAAAATGTATAGGAAGTTCCTTCCTCATTCACCTCACTATGATTAAATAAATACTTTGGATAAGCAAAACTAAAGCTATCATCCTTCGCAGTCACTGTATTATAATCCTCCGGACTAAGACACGCACCTACATTCATACTGGAATTATCTGTATAAGCGAGTGTGCTTTCTGTGGATTCTAAAGTTTTTTTATTTTTATTCTTATCTTTTTTCTTTTCTGTTGTTGCCTTCCCTGTCTTTTTCTCATTATTTTTCTTCTTATCGCTCTTCTGCGAAATCTCTTTCTTCGAATCTGGTACCGAAGACTGCTTACTTAACATCTCCACAACTTTCTCAGGAAATCCCATCCTGTAAAGACAAAAACCTCCTGTCAAAACAACGATCAAATAGACTATAATGAATCTCACAGATATTTTTTTATGTCTTCTTTTTCTTTTGGAATTCTTTTTGTTCGTATTACTTACCGCAGCTTGTTTATTGGTTGTCTTTGTATTATCTATCGTATTCTTATTATTTGCCCTGGTAATTCTCGTATCATCTACCACATTCCTGTTGTTTGCCCGGGTAATTCTCGTATCATCTACCACATTCCTGTTATTTGCCCGGGTAATTCTCGTATCATCTACCACATTTCTGTTATTGGTTCTGGCAATTCTCGTATCATCTATCGCCTTTCCATTATTAGCCCTGGCAATTCTCGTATCATCTATCGTCTTCTCATTACTTTCCTCGATAACTTTTGTATAATACGCATCTTCTGGTATGTTGCTGGCTTCTCTGCTCTCGTGCCGTTCCCTGTCGTTATCTATCTCTTTTCCGCAGCCTGGACAAAACTTTGCATGATCCGGCAGCGTTGTTCCACAAAATTTGCATCTCATGCGATACCACCTCTCTCATCTCACATATATCTGCATTTCGAGACTCTATTATAGCAGGAAACAAATTAGAATAATAGTCCGAAAAAGTCAGTAAATTCTGATTGCCGCAGGCAGGGAGACAGCTCTCAGAGAATGAAATAACCTATATTTGTGACTTTAGTCGCGGCGGTTTGAATACCTTCTAGAGTCGTGTTTTTTTCTTCTTTCATAAGTTCGGCTATTGTCTTTTTTAGCTGTGCTTCTTCTTCGGTATCTTCCTCAAAGTATTCTTCGGTATCGGACTCCATCGTTGTTTCTGTTGATGTTTGTGTTGTTACCTGAGTTGTTGTTTCTGCCTGCTGCGTCGTTGCATTGCTTTCTGTTGATACCGCAGTATCCTTTTTAGGGGTATTGTGAATTTTATTTGTTTGCCATATGTATAATATTACACAGCAGATGATTACTACTGCTATTATCAGTCTTTTCTTTTTCATATTTCCTCCAAATACACTTTTTTAATATCATGTTCTTTTTTATAAAGTTATAATTATGCCGCTTCATCGTCAATTCCGCTTACTGATCTTCCATATACTCCTCATAGCTTCTCGGATCACCGACTCTCCTGCTGAAACTACAATACCGATACATACAGTCTATATAATATTCTACCCACGTTGATTTCGTAGAATCGTGCTGAAAACTGGTGCATACCTCCATGATATATACATAGTCATCATTTGCTGCGATAGATGCATATACATTCTGGTTGTCTGTGATTCCACTTAATACGCCTCGGGCAAATCCACGTTCGTCCGTTTCCTCTCGGAATAAAATCTTTTCTTTTTGAGACAAATTCGTATAGGAATTATACAGATTTTCCATTCCCTGTGCCGGGCTTCCTGATGTATTATCTTTACGGATAAACTTCACCGTGTCATTTTCATCATCAGAGGTAAAAATACAACTGTCTCCGTCATAATATGCGTAATTATAAACATTTTGTGGATAATAGAATGTATAATCTCCATCAGGACTTTCCAAGTATGTATAATTATCAAGGCTGAGACATTCGCTGTAGTCCGCAGAAGCATCGGTATCTTCAAATATTTCCTCATTGCCATCTGCTCCAACAGCCTGGGTATCCACAGTATCTTCTGTTGTGCTCGCTGCCTGTGTCGCAGCCGCCTGCTGCTCGGTTGTACTTTGCTGCGTATCTTGTGATTTACTTTCTGTTGTACTCTGTGTTGCAGCAATAGTAGTATTTTCTGCCACTTTTTCCGCTTCTTTCCCTGCTTCTTCCGTTGTTGTATTTCCGGCCGTCTGGCTATTCTTTGAATTTGTAAATAATACAACACCTATCCCAATCATAATCACAGCAGTTAATGTACAGCAAAGAGCTACGATAAGTGGGGTAGAATTCTTTGTCTTTACCGGGGGCTGCGGCGGAGTGTATGGCGGCACATCCGGATATCCTTGTTGCCTGCTCTGACTGGACGTTCCCGAAGGGCTTCCCCAGTCATAACTCCCTGCTGGCTGGGTAAATGTATTCATATTAACAGATACAGTATTGTCAGATACCACGCTATATAAATCTTCGCAAAATTCCCCGAGATTCCGATAGCGGTCTGCAGGCCGAATCTGCAAAGCTCTCATAATGGCGTATTCTACAGGTGGGGCAATGCGTACACCAAGCATTGACGGACTAACCAGTGTGTCCTCCAAGCTTCTTTTCGTTGCATCATCCGGCTTTCTTCCTGTAAGGCATTGGTACATTGTCGCTCCCAGTGCATAAATATCCGTCCACGGCCCCTGTTTTCCATGAGAATCGTATTGCTCAATCGGGGCAAATCCCATCTTTAAAATGACAGACAAGCCTTCTGCGCTATAATCCGTATAATCCCTCGCCGCTCCAAAGTCCATCAGCTTCGCTTCGCCTTCTGGCAGACACATAATATTGTCCGGGCTAATATCCCTGTGAATTACTCCATTTTGGTGAATCTTATCTAACGCCTCCAAAATAGGAGCAAATATATTCTGCATCTCTTCGACACTGATCGGTCCATACGTCTGCAAATACTGCTTTAAAGTAATTCCCTCCAAATACTCCATTACAATATATGCCGTTCCATTTTCCCGGAAGAAATCCTGCACCCGCACAACTCCGGCTACATTGTTAAACTGTGCAAGCGTCCGGGCCTCCTGAAGGAACTTCTCCTCTCCCTGATGGAAATTCGCGGCTTTAGTTCCGTAAACGGATACTACCTCATTGGTCTGCTGATTATTCCTCGTAATCGCTCCCCTCGGAAAGAATTCTTTGACGGCTACCTTCTGGCACAATACCTCGTCCATGCCAACGTAAGTAATGCCAAAGCCTCCCTCTCCAAGAACTCCCTGGATAAGATATCTGTTGTTTAGTCTGGTGCCCATCCTGAGGTGATGGGGCTCGGTTTGTATCATGGTGTGCCTCCTGTCTGATTTTATCTGATAAAATATACTCTAAAAAAACATACTACTTTATAGTTTAATAAGCTGGGACTTTCTGAATAGTTGCTTATTTTTATTATAGCTTTATTGGGATTTAATTCAATACTCTGGGGCTAGATGGTTCATTTTTGGGTACTTTTGGTAAGAGGAATTGAGTTTTCTTTGTTGCAAAATTTTCCAACATTTAATTAGTATGCTTTCTAAATACAGCAAGAAGCCAGGAAATTCCTGACTTCTTCCTTATCTTTTTATATTTTTTACTTGATGGTTACCTTTTTTCCAGCTCCTTTGGCTTTTAACAGTTTCTGATATGCTTTCTTCTGCTTCTTTGGAACTTTGATTTTTGCTTTGGCGTGGATTCCTTTAAATGCTTTTGCGCCTACTGTTTTCTTAGAAAGATATGGTGTTTTTATTGTTATCTTTTTCAGATTTTTACACTAAAAAAATGCCTGACTACCTATCGTTCTTATACTAGATGGGATAACAATACTTCTTAAATTTTTATTTCCACTAAATGCTTTCGTTTTAATCGAAGTAATTTGATATGCTACTCCCATATACTTTAACGAAGGGGGAATAGTTACTGAATTTTTTTTGCCTACATACCCTATACATTCTGCTGTATTTTTTCCTGTAATAGCATATCTCACTCCAACTGAATTCTGCAATTTCTGTCCAATTTTTATTTTAGGACTCTGTGATGGATTAGTCTTTTTGCTTCCCTTGTCCACAACAGTATTTTTAGTTCCACATCCATTATCACATCTTGCTGTCTTGATTCCATCTTTAGTAGTTGTCGCATTATTATCTGATACATATTTTGTAAACTTATGACCTAATGCTTTAATTACCTTTCCATCTTTTATCTTTGTTCCACAAGACTTGCAGTAAGTATCTCCAGTATTTCCATCTTCTGTACATGTTGCTTTCTTGACATTTCGGAGTTCTGTTTCCCCTTCGTGGTTTGTTGGGTCTACTTCTCCATATTCTTTTCTACAGACGGAGCATACTGCTTTCTTGATGCAGGTTGCTTTGCCTCCTTTATGTCCATTTACCGCACAGCTATCTTTTTCTCCTTCAGAAAATCCTTTTACAGTAATTGATCCATTATACATAGTTACTTCAACAGGTTGTAAATTTCCATCTATTATGCCGCCATCTTCATAAGATATTTTAACATCATAAGATCCAGCTTTTTTAGGTTTGCTGAAATTCAATATAGCAATTACTCCATTTGAGCTATCCTCTTCCATTCCATCCCATACAATATTAATCTTTTTTTCTGTAAGTTCTCCAGGTTTTGTCATAGTAAGTGAAGAAAATGCATCTCCACTATCTATACTCTGCAGAGTTAGCGCCTAATCATATTCTATAGTAATTGTTGCACCTACTAAACCTTCATTATTCATAATCTTAACTGGAACCCTTACACTAGATTCTTCTCCAGCTACTACTTTATCTACTGAAATTATTGTCCTTCCTGTAGATGCATTTACATTCATCCCTAATGCCATTATGGCAAGCACAAGGCAACTTATTAATGTATATATTTTTTTCATATATCTTTTTCCTTTCTATATATCATAAACATGTACCTTTATAAGTTTTTTAATATTAATATTTTTTCTTAATACGATAAACTGTCTTCGTATCTACCTTTCTATTACCATTAGAAGAGTAAGCTGTATCGCTCCATGATGACCAGTCATTCCACTTATAATAGGAATAGGTTATTGTTTTGGATCTATCCCTATATCTATATCCTGTCTGTGCATTTCCATCTGTCCAATTCCAATAAATGGCATTGGCACCAGCATGATAATCGTATATATATTGATAATATTTACTGGTACTTCCCCATCGTGTAGAACTTGACCATGAATTGGTAAACCAATCTACTGTTCCTGTATCTAAGGTTACATAACTTGAGGAATTACAATATGCACATGTACTTCCATAATACGGGTACCTAGAACCTCTTCCACAGCTTTTACAATAGAAATAATAGTATGGATATACGGTTGCTGTTTCAACCTGACGAGTATCACTTCCACCAATAGCATTAGTCTGCCAAACACTCCATGAACCCCAACCACCATACGATGTAGTAGAACCTGTCTGTATCCAGCCTGGCAATGATGCATTTGTACTGGTTGTTGTAGCTTTATCTGAATAACGATATTGTGATTTACTTTCTACTTTAACTGTATTTGATTCAGTATCAGCATCATCAGGCCACTCACTCCAATCACTCCATACTGTCATATAAATATCAGCAGATGTCACATTACCTGTAACCGTTATTTTTTCTTTTCCATGACTGTCTATTGTCCAGTTAGTTAATGTGCTATAAGTTACCTGTAAAATATCACCGTAGTAAATAGCATCTCCATTTGTTAATTTTCCTGTGGTTGCTTTCTTATATGGCGATGATGTTCTTCTTTCTTCAAAATAATCAAGTACTTTGACTACTTCTTTAATATCAAAAAGGGATGACAAGATTCTCGCCTCATTTAAAAATGCTTTTCTTTGCTTTTTGTAGTAATCTCTTTTATTTATTACTTCGTTATCCAAACTTCCATGTTCCCAACGATACTTTTTTAGTACTACTTCCTGGCAAAGTTCCTCATCATAGGCAAGATAGGTTACTCCAAATCCTCTCTGCCCCAAAACTTTTTCTCCTTGATAGCCATTTCTTTTCCTGAGAAATATTTCTTTCATTAATATCTGTTGTAATCTGAAGCCAGAGCGTTCCCCAAACGAACCGGGTGTCCTTCATATACTGTTTTGTTATTTCTTCTTTACTTTCCATATTACTCTTTATATCACAAGAAAGATTGAGCACTGAAAAATATCGCTTTTGTATTTCTAGAGAAAGCCCTTTTTTTAGAATATTGTTCGTTTGCTCTGACACTTCAGATGCCATCGTCATGTTTTTTAATCGGTCTTTTTGTAACCGTTCTACTGCTGGTGGCACTTTTATTCCTGTAAGCATTTCATACCAGACAGCGCACAAAGAATATACATCGCTCCACGGACCAATGAATTCTTTCTCTAAATATTGCTCTGGTGCAGTATATCCTCCCTTACAATATTGTTCTTCTTTTTCTTTTTTCTTATTTTTCGCGGCTCCAAAGTCAATTAATTTGAGTTGTCCTTCCTTATTAAAAATCAAATTATTCGGACTGATATCACAATGTACAATGCCAATGCTGTGAATATACGCAAGTGCATTTATAACTGGTTCTAGTAATATCTCAGCCTGCTTCTCACTAATTTTTCCTTTATGTTCCTTCTCATACTCTTGAAGTGTCGGTCCGGAAAGGTACTCCATAACTATATACGCCGTACCATTTTCTTCAAAATAATCTTTAACAGCTGCCAGTCCTTCTACATCAAACTTTCCAAAAAGCACCTGTGCTTCTTCAAGGAAGTTTTTCATTCCATTTAAATATTTTTCTTCCTGACCATTTTGTGGATAAACCATAGCTGTTGCTGATAATTCATATTCTCCCTGTCCTTCTCTTAAAGTATTTCCAAGTCTCCTCACAATCTTTACTGGAAAATATTCTTTTATCGCCACATTTTGCTGCAAGGTCTGATCATATGCAAGATAGGTAATTCCAAATCCGCCCTGTCCTAATACTTTTTTTATCTGGTATTTTTCATGAAGTAGCGTTTCCTCTAAAAGCCAGTTTTCCTTTTCCATATTTCTTCCTTTATCCCTTATGTATTCGCAAATTCTTTTCTAAATCAACTTTCCTTCTAATTCCTTTTGGCAGCTTTTTGCCTGTTGATACAACTTATATAAATAGAAATCTTCGCTCTTAAGTGCAGCCCTCTCTGCCGCCTCATATAAAACTTCTTCTTTCGCCTCTCCCGTTAGATATTTCCGAATAAATTCATCAAATTCCCGATCTGGCCTAAGTTGTGCAAACCCGCAATTATATAGAATTCTGTTAATCCTTGCGATGGTGAGCTTGTCTTTCAGATCTAGTTTTGTTTCAGCTTGAACAAACACCAGAAAGGCCAGCAACGTATCCCTGTTGATATCTCTTCTTCCCGTAATAAAATCTCTAAAATATGTTTCTCCGCTTCTTCCACTTTGATATCCTGCCCGTTCCATACCAATCGCATATTTTTCATCAAGCTGTTTCTCTGTATTTTCTTGTTTTTTACTTAATCTTTCTAATTGCAAAAATGCCTTCTCTTTTTCTTCATCTGATGGGTTCTTCTTACAATAGCCTAAAGAACAGGCAATCCTTATTTTTTCCTCTTCGCTCCAATCTTTCAGTGGCCCATAAAATTCAAATAACATTTCCACCCATCCCAGTGAAACAAAGCCAAAATAAAAATAATTAAATTCATTAAAAATGCCACGAAATGATAACGCTGCATTCCGTAAATATTCTTTTCTTTGCTCTAAAGATAGTGACACTTTCGCTTTTTTCGCTTCATTTTTTAAAGGAGTAAGTAATTTTAACATTGTAAGCTGATTTAATGCATTCTTTTCCGCTTGAATACAATATTCTAAAAAAAGGCTCTCCCCATAAATCTTTTCTTCGGTCTCTTCGGTTCTGCATTTATCATAATAATTCTCACAACGTTCCTCTATATAAAAATACAGGTATTTGCAAAAATAGTATCTCGCTTTCTCTCTCACTTCAGAGAATTGTTTCTGATTCTCATTCATGAAAGCTATAAAATTCTTCTTTTTATCCAAAAAGCCTATTGAAGTTTTGTCTGGCAGAGTATTCTCCTGCTCTTTCCATAGCTTTTCTTCTAACTCTTCTGTCACTGTTCCTGTCTGAAAGCTCTCCTTTGAATTATACATAATATATTCATATATTTGTTTTAACGTTATTTTTCCTGACCAGATTCCGCTATAAGATGGCACTCTTTTTTTCTCATATGTGGTAACCATATTTTGTTCAAGACTTTGAATACATTCTTTCGTATCTTTTTGTTCTTTTTTATATGTAGCAATTATATTTTTTTCGGGGCTTTGTATATAGTCTCTGGCATCTTTTAGTTCCTCTTCATATGCGGTATACAATTGTTTCCAGTTTTCATAATCAAACCCTAAGCAAAAAGCATATATCAATCCTGCTTCATATATATTTCTTGCATACAGCCGCTCACAAAGATTATCTTCTAATTCTTTATTCACGGCCTCTAGGCTCCATTTATTCTCAAAGGCTTTTCTTAAAATTTCTATTCTCTTTGGAAGCTGCTTTTTTCTCATATATGTTATTCATTCCTATCTTTTATCTGAAATTATAAAGTTTTTATATTATGTTTGAAAAATATATTCTATGTATTCTTCAAATGCATGTTACAATTCATGGAATATTTCATCTAAATGAGAGTAACATAGCATTCTAACTGCTATCAAAAGAAAACAAAATATACTACAAATTACTTTTTGATTTTTCAAACGTACTTTAGTTATTATAAACCCTAGTTATTATAAATTATAATAGATTCTAATTTATAGTTCAAAATATATCGAAAGATGATACAAAAAAAGACGATACCCCCACACTTTCGTGGAAACGTATCGTCTTTCTCTGCTAAAACATACTTTGCAGATTTACAATGGATTAAGCCTCAAATGGTTCTCCTGTTAACTGCTCATATGCTTCTTTATATTTTGCAACTGTCTTATCGATTACTTCTTCTGGAAGATCATAATCACTGTCTGGGTTCTGTTTTAACCAATCTCTTACAAACTGTTTATCGTAGGAAGGCTGTCCCTTACCTGCTTCATATCCTTCTCTTGGCCAGAAACGGGAGCTATCTGGTGTGAGCATCTCATCACCGATCACAACTCTGCCCTGTTCATCGAGACCGAATTCAAACTTGGTATCTGCGATGATGATTCCCTTTTCCCATGCGTATTCTGCACATTTTTTGTAGAGAGAAATAGTATACTCTTTTAAGATATTAGCATAATAATTACCTTTTCCTGGATAAAGCTTTTCAAGGATTTCTACTGTCTTATCATAGGATACGTTCTCGTCATGGTCTCCTAAATCAGCTTTTGTGGAAGGAGTGTAAATTGGTTCAGGTAATTTTTCAGATTCCTGGAATCCTTCTGGAAGCTTGATACCGCAAACGGTTCCGTTCTCCTGGTAGCTTGCCCAGCCGCTTCCTGTGATGTAACCACGAACGATACATTCGACCGGGAACATCTCAAGCTTCTTGCACATCATGCTGCGTCCGGCATACTTTTCGTTCTGGAAAAATTCCGGCATATCTTTCACATCTGTTGAAATCATATGGTTTGGTACGGTATTCTCTGTAAGATTGAACCAGAACTTGGACATCTGTGTTAAAATAGCACCTTTGTCTTTCACTTCATTTTTCAAAATTACATCAAATGCTGAAATTCTGTCTGTTGCAGAGATAATTAAGCTGTCCCCGTTATCGTATACTTCGCGGACTTTTCCTTCTTTGATTGGTTTAAATTCTTTCATCTTGTCCATCCTTTTTTCCAATGTGATAAGTTTCAGTTTTACCTTAATCCATAGCCTTATTCTTTGTAAAAATCTTTGTAAAGACTGGCTCGGTTGAAATTATTCTACTACAAAATTTTAGTTTCGACAATTCCTTTTCACTGATTTTTTTCTTTCATATAAGAAGCGTAAGACTTACAAACGTCAGCAAGACAGCATTTTTCACAATAAGGAGTTGTTCTGGCGGTACAAACTTCTCTGCCGTGGTACACTAAACGGTGGCAAAAATCGCTTCCTTCTTCTGGCGGTATAATTTTCCACAAAGCCATCTCCACCTTTTTCGGATTTTTCTCATTATCGACAAGACCGATTCGATTACAGAGACGGATGCAATGTGTGTCTGTTACAATCGCAGGTTTGCCAAAGACATCCCCCATAATGAGGTTTGCACTTTTTCTTCCTACTCCCGGAAGTTTTAAGAGATCATCGAAGTTATCCGGTACCTTTGAGCCGAATTCATCTCGCAGCATACGCATACATTTACTGATATCTCTTGCTTTGCTTTTTCCAAGTCCACATGGGCGTACAATCGCTTCAATATCTTCTGGCTCTGCTTCTGCAAGTTCGTTCACACCTGGGTATTTTGCAAACAGATCTTTAACAATAATGTTTACTCGCTCATCTGTACATTGTGCTGCAAGGCGCACGCTGACAAGAAGCTTCCACGCTTCATTGTAATCTAATGTACAGTCTGCTCCTGGATATTCTTTTTTTAAACGCTCTATTACAATCGCTGCTCGTTCTTTTTTTCGCATAGTATTCCTCCATTTTATCAATCGCAAATTATATCTCTCTTCTGAGTGTAAATTTATATCAGATGTGAGATGACTCCCGCCTCTGTAGGTTGCAAGCTACAAATCAGTATCAGTGGGGGAGTCAATCCTCCATCTGATATAGCCTCCGACAGGATTGCAGAGATGCGCAGAAGAAGTATGTCATGCATTGCATGACGCGCATCTCGCAGCAAGAATGTCGGGGCATTCTTGAATTTTTAAAAGTAATTGTAACTATTAAGATTATATCTTGTCCTGTCTATTCTTGCAAGCTTTTTCAATATTAATAATCATTATTATTTTATAGATTTAATGTACTCTAGAGCGTGTTTGAAAAATGCTTTCTGCAAGATGTGCGTTACAATTTACGGGAGATTTCGCCTGAATGAGGGCGGCGTAGTGGGCTACGTCAACTGAATGAAGGCAAAATCTCCCGTAAATTGGGGCGTGCAGGTTGCAGGAATGATTTTTCAAACACGCTCTAGGAATCTTTCTTACAATGGAGATAAAAAAAGAGAACTCCATCATACGATATATCAAAGTAAGAAAAGGTATATCAAACATACCTTCTCCCAAATAATATTACGTCGTTGATAGATTTCTCTTTTTTATTTTTAATAACTGTAAGTGAGCAAATACAGAAAAATGCACAAAAATAGGTACTTTAGGATTCCAGAATCCGCATAAATTCTTCACCAGTAATCGTTTCTTTCTCATAGAGGAAGTTCGCCAGTTCATGAAGCTTATCTTTGTTTTCATTCAAGATATCTAATGCTTTCTTATGCTGGGCTTTTACAACTTCTACAACCTTCTCATCAATCTTCTTCTGTGTGTCTGCAGAACATGCAAGGGAAGCATCTCCACCGAGATACTGATTATTGACAGTTTCCATTGCAACCATGTCAAATTCGTCTGTCATACCGTAACGGGTAATCATCGCTCTTGCAAGCTTTGTTGCCTGTTCAATATCGTTAGAAGCTCCTGTACTTATTGTTCCTGTCACAATTTCTTCTGCTGCACGTCCACCTGTGAGTGTTGCGATCTTATTCTGGATTTCTTCCTTCGTCATAAGATATTTATCCTGCTGTTCTACCTGCATCGTGTATCCTAATGCACCTGAAGTTCTCGGAATAATCGTAATCTTCTGTACTGGTGCAGAATTCGTCTGCTTAGCAGCAACTAAAGCATGACCAATCTCATGGTAAGCAACTGTCATCTTCTCTTTTGGCGAAAGGACAGCATTCTTCTTCTGATACCCTGCGATTACTACTTCTACACTTTCTTCAAGATCTGCCTGTGTTACAATTCTTCTGCCATTTCTTACTGCTCTTAAGGCACCCTCATTAATAATGTTAGCAAGTTCTGCGCCAGAAGCGCCTGCGGCCATACGGGCAATGGCATGCAAATCTACATTATCAGCAAGACGAGTCTTTTTACTGTGTACTCTTAAAATGGCTTCTCTTCCTACTAAATCTGGAAGTTCTACTGGTACACGGCGGTCAAATCGTCCCGGTCTGGTTAATGCCGGATCAAGAGATTCTGGACGGTTTGTTGCCGCTAAAATGATAACGCCATTATTACCTTCAAAGCCATCCATCTCTGTAAGAAGCTGGTTGAGAGTCTGCTCTCGCTCGTCATTACCGCCGATATGTCCATCTCTCTTCTTACCAATAGCATCAATCTCGTCAATAAATACGATACATGGAGCTTTTTCCTTCGCCTGCTTAAATAAATCTCTTACTTTTGAAGCACCCATACCAACAAACATCTCTACAAATTCAGAACCAGAGATAGAAAAGAATGGTACATTCGCTTCACCAGCTACGGCTTTGGCAAGCATCGTCTTACCTGTTCCCGGAGGGCCTACTAAAAGAACTCCCTTCGGCATGGAAGCACCAATCTCTGAATACTTTGATGGCTGATGCAGATAATCTACGATTTCAGCTAAGTTCTCCTTCGCCTCATCTTCACCCGCTACGTCACTAAAACGGATACCTTCCTCGGACGGTACATAGACTTTGGCATTACTCTTACCCATACCAAACATCATATTCGGACCACCGCCGGACATCTTGTTCATCATCTTCTTCTGCGCATAATATCCTAATGCGGAGAACAACACAATTGGGATAATCCAGGATAACAGGAAGGATAACATCGGAGACATCTGTTCCTGAACCTGTGTCGTAAATTCAGCTCCTGAACGATATAATCTCTCCGTTAATCCCCAGTCACCATCCATCTTGGACGTCTTATAAACGGTTCCATTCTGATCGGTAAATGTAATCTGTGAATCATCAATCTCTACTTTTTTAATCTGTTTATTTAATGTCATATTCATAAACTCATTATAATCAACCTTCTTAATGCTCGCCTCTCTAATCATCGGCATAACAAACATATTGACCAGCATGAGTACGAGAAGCACAATAATATAATAAAAAATAAACGGCTTTCTCGGTGTCTTTACTTCTTTCATAACTGTCTGTTACTTCCTTTCTGTATACTTACAGGCAATACTACTTTCTGAAAATTCTTACAATCAGTTACTATTGTCTATTGGACTATTGTAAACTTTCAAAGCTGGAGTTGTCAACGAACATTATGTGAAATAAATGTGAATTGCTGTTTCATTTATTAGGCAGATGGCAGACGAATCCAGTGAACCCCATCAGCCATATTTGTGATTTTAGTCGCGGCGTGTTGAATGTTCGCTTGTGCACTCACATCCAACACTTGCTCCGAGACCACAAATATAGAGTATTGGTTCTCGTCGCGGGCATCTGCCGTTTTACTAAATTAAATAGTCATCTCACTTCTTCTGTGTATATTTCGTATACTTCGCTTTGTTTGCTGAGTTTTAATAATGTCTCTTTATCTGCGATTGTAGTAAATCCATACACTTTTATCCCATTCTTCTTGATGTAGGATACCATCTCTTTTAATTCTTTGGTTGTATAATTACTGTTATCTTTCTCCATCATAGCGAGGAACTTCTTCTGATCGGAAAGATAGTTAAGTAAACTGACAAAATGCTGTCTGGCATTGCTTTCACTTTTAAGGTTTTCTTCCGGGTCATCCCATTCGTCCTCATTACCCATATCTTGTGTTTCACACCCTGGTAAAAGGTTTGGATACTTTTTCTCATCCCACTTAATTGCTGTGTTATAAGAAGGATTACATACAAATCCAATATTCGGTATATTCGACTGAAAATTTACTACTCCTTCTTCTTCCTTCTCCAGTTCTGCTACCTGCACCGCACACCATACTTCTGCTAAATCCTGCTTATCCACATATTTCTTAAAGTCGGCATATGACATAATTTTATCTAAAGAAACATAGCCTATATACATTTTTCTTTCATCTAATTCCTGTAATGTTTTGAGAGACTCTTCCTTAGATCCTGCCGCACATAGATTGATTTCTTCATCGTCTTTCACATCAAAGTATTTTCTTGTATATTTTAAATTCTCTTCTACCGTATTTTCTTCCTTTCCAGCAATGCTTCCATATACAAAAACATTTGTAGCTGGCTTTTTAAAAATATTGTTATCATAGTATCTTAGCTCTCCCCGTGTGATTTCTCCTGATACATCTGTCAGGCTACCTGTAAAACTGGAAGTCTGATTGACTGTGATATTATAATTCCCATATCCTTTTGCTTCCACCTGCACAGAACCTCTCCTTTTCCCTGGTAGAAAAACTTCAGAATATACTGCCATATCACGACTCATCTTACTTATCGCGTAATCTTTGTCTCCTATATTCTTCGCTGGATTATAATAAAAACATGATACAATCGTTGGAAGGCAGAATTGTACAAATAAAATCAGCACAAATGCCGCCGCTAAAATAGTCAGCCCCATTCTGCGAAACGCACGTCTGATTGAACGGTTGACCATCTCTATAAATTTTGTATCTATATCCTCTATATCATCGTTCCTCTTATTATTCTTCTCAGCGGCTGCTTTTTCCTCAAAAATATCATTAAGTTCTGGAATATCTTCCCGCTCATAAAGGTAATCACTTATCGCTTCCTGCCTCTCAATATCTTTCTCTACCTTTTTTCTCTGTTCTAATTCTAATTCTCCGATCTTATATAATTCCAGTAATTTGCGGTATGTCATCTTCCTTCCTCCTTCGTTAAATATTCTTTTAATTCCTTCTTTGCACGATAAGAAAGAACCTTCACATTACCTGGAGTTATTTTTAGCATTGCTGCAATCTCTTTTTGCGAAAAATCTCCAAAATACTGTAATAGTATTACTTCCTTCTTCTGTCCTTTCAGGCGGTTCACAGCATCCCATACCCTCTTTTTTTCTTCTTTATGTAATATCTCTTCCAAAATATCATTCTGAATAAAGGCGTCTCCTTCACCAGAAATAATCTTCTCCCTTGAATTTCTTCTATCCACTTCTTCTGTTTCTATGGAAAACAAATTCTTCTGCCTATTATAATAATTATAATAAAGATTCCGGGCTACCATATAAAACCATGCCCGCATATTGGTGTGAGAATCTTTCAATGCCAGCAGAGCTTTTAAAAATGTATCCTGCAAAATATCATCGGTTACTGTCTCACTTCCACAAAGAGAATATACAAAAATGTATAGCTCCTTATAATAACGGTGATATAACGCTTCTAACAAATGCTTATCCAGATTCTCACTCCCTTTCCTCGATACTTTTCGACTTCTTTCATACATATAACAAATGAAAACCAAAAAGGTTACAATATTTTTTACTATTTAATTCATTAAGTAAACAACAGACGAAGCCAGTGAACTTCATAAGCCATATTTGTGCTTTTAGTCGCGGCGCGTTGAATGTTCGCTCCACGCGCTCGCATCCAACAC